>JGI24539J26755_10000813_pt1 | contig 14727 bp, 6 predicted proteins | sample NorSeaMetagenome_2_FD_26755 | JGI IMG/M metagenome (IMG submission 26755) | reverse complement strand
CTTTTGCTAGCAAGATGTTGTTTAACATCTAAATAAATTGCATGATCATTTGGTTCAATACCAAACACATCTTTACTAAGATCAACTTTCTTAGTCGTTTCCTTTCCTTTAATATTATGTACAGCTATCTTCATTATTTCTCTATTATTATATATGAATTTTTAGCTCCAGGAACAGCTCCCTTAACAACTAATATATTTTTATCATTCATAATTTTTAAAACCTGTAAATTTTCAACTTTTACTTTAGCATTACCCATCTGACCAGCCATTCTCATTCCTTTAAAAACTCTTGCTGGATAAGATGCAGCTCCAATTGATCCTGGAGCTCTTAATCTATTATGCTGACCATGCGTTGCATCACCTACTCCTGCAAAACCATGTCTTTTCACAACACCTTGAAAACCCTTTCCTTTTGATGTTCCTGTTACGGTTACAAAATCACCTTCTTCAAAAACTTCAACATTTAATGAATCTCCAAGAGAAACTTCATTATCAAAAGAAGAAACTTCAATCAACTTTTTATATGCTGTAGCACCGGCTTTCTTTAAATGACCTAATAAAGCTTTTGATAAACGAGAATCTTTTTGATCATCAAAACCAAGTTGAACAGCATCATAACCATCAGTACTTTTTGTTTTAATCTGAGTAACAGTACACGGACCAGCCTCAATTATTGTGCATGGTATATTCTTACCCTCATCTGAGAACATCGATGTCATACCTATTTTTTTACCTATTAATCCTGGCATCTTTCTAATTTTTAAATTACTTTAATTTCAACTTTAACTCCACTTGGCAATTCTAATTTCATCAAAGCATCAATAGTTTTTGATGATGAAGAATAAATATCCATTAACCTTCTATGGTTAGCAAGTTGAAATTGCTCTCTTGCTTGCTTATTTACATGAGGAGAACGCAAAACAGTATATATTCTTTTATGCGTAGGAAGTGGAATTGGCCCACTAATTATAGCACCAGAATTTTTTACCGTCTTTACTATTTTCTCAGCTGATTGATCAACCAGTGTATGATCAAATGATTTTAGCTTTATTCTAACTTTTTGTGCCATAATTATTTTTATTTATCTCCTTTAATATTTGCTATTACTTCTTCTGAAACATGTTTAGGTGCGTTTTCAAAAGCAAAAAACTCCATCGTTGAAGTTGCTCTTCCTGAAGTTATAGTTCTTAAATCTGTAATNTATCCGAACATTTCTGATAAAGGAACTTTTGCACTAACAACTTTAGCACCACCTTTATCATCCATTCCCTCTACTTGTCCTCTTCTTCTATTTAAATCTCCAATTACATCTCCCATGTTTTGCTCAGGTGTAATTACAGATAATTTCATTATTGGCTCTAATAAGACAGGCGTAGCTTGTTTAGCCGCAACTTTAAAAGCTATCTGAGCACATAATTCAAATGATAATGCATCAGAATCAACATCATGATAAGAACCATCATAAAGTCTTACTTTCATTGTGTTAATTGGAAAACCAGCTAAAACACCATTATTCATAGCCATCTTAAAACCTTTTTCTACAGAAGGAATAAATTCTTTAGGAATATTACCACCTTTAATCACATTAATAAATTGTAAACCTTCTCCTTCAAAATCATCATCTGCAGGAGATAATTCAAATCTAATATCAGCAAATTTACCACGACCTCCTGATTGTTTTTTATACACTTCTTTATGATCAACAGATGAAGTAATAGCCTCTTTATATGCTACCTGAGGAGCTCCTTCATTAACATTCACATCAAATTCTCTTTTTAATCGATCAACAATAATTTCTAAATGTAATTCTCCCATACCAGAAATAATTGTTTGTCCAGAATCTTCATCTGTCTTTACAGTAAAAGTAGGATCCTCTTCAGCTAACTTACCTAAAGCAACACCTAACTTATCAAGATCCATTTGAGTTTTTGGCTCAATAGCAATACCAATTACAGGATCTGGAAAATCCATTGATTCTAAAACTATTCTATTTTTCAAGTCACAAAGAGTATCTCCAGTTCTAATATCTTTAAATCCTACTAAAGCAGCTATATCACCAGCCTGTAAAGAATCAATTTGATTTTGCTTATTAGAATGCATTTGATAGATTCTTGAAATTCTTTCTTTTTTACCAGTTCTTGAATTATGAACAAATGTCCCCTGATTTAATGTTCCAGAATATGCTCTTGTAAAACATAAACGACCAACATAAGGGTCAGTAGCAATTTTAAATGCTAAAGCAGCGAATGGCTCACTTGCATCAGGTTGTCTACTTTCTTCTGCATCAGTATCAGGATTAGTACCTGTTATCGCATCAACATCTAATGGTGAAGGTAGAATCTCCATTACCATATCAAGCATAGCTTGAACACCTTTATTTTTAAAAGCAGAACCACACATCATAGGAACAACTTTTCCTGAAATAGTCGCTGCACGAAGTGCATTTAATATTTCTCTTTCTGTTAATGAATTTTCATCTTCAAAATATTTTTCCATTAGAGATTCATCAAATTCAGCTACAGCTTCTAATAATTGACCTCTATATTCTCTTGCTTCATCAATAATATCAGCAGGTATTTCAACTTCCTTATATGTCATTCCTTGATCTTCTTCATTCCAAATAATTCCTTTGAAATTTATTAAATCAACAACACCTTTAAAATCATCTTCAGCTCCAATAGGTATTTGAAGAGGAAGTGCATGACTTCCTAACATTTCTTTAACCTGTGCAGAGACTTTTAAAAAATTTGCTCCTTGACGATCCATTTTATTTACAAAACCTATTCTAGGGACATTATAGTTATTTGCTAATCTCCAATTAGTTTCAGATTGAGGCTCAACACCGTCAACAGCACTAAACAAAAATACTAAACCATCTAAAACTCTTAATGATCTATTTACTTCAACAGTAAAATCAACGTGCCCTGGAGTGTCAATAATGTTAACATGGTAATTAGTACCTCTATAGTCCCATCCTAATGTAGTAGCGGCCGAGGTAATTGTAATTCCTCTTTCCTGCTCCTGCTCCATCCAATCCATTGTTGCTGCACCATCGTGAACCTCACCAATCTTATGATTCACTCCACCATAATATAGTATACGTTCTGTTGTAGTAGTTTTACCAGCATCAATATGAGCTGCAATACCAATATTTCTTGTAAAGTTTAAGTCTCTTGCCATTATTCTTATTTAAAATCTAAAATGTGAAAAAGCTTTATTGGCTTCGGCCATTCTGTGTGTATCTTGTTTTTTCTTATACGAAGCACCTTCTTCTTTGTATCCAGCCAATATTTCTCCAGCTAGCTTCTGTTCCATTGTTTTTTCATTACGTTTTCTTGCTGCACCTATCATCCACTTCATACCTAATGAAACTCTTCTATCTTCTCTTACTGGGTGAGGAATCTGAAAAGTTGCTCCCCCAATTCTTCTACTCCTAACTTCTACATGAGGCATTATATTCTCTAATGATTTCTCAAAAACCTTAAGAGAAGTTTCTTCAGTTTCTTTTTCAGCAATACTATCCATGGCATCATAAAAAACTTTGAATGCTGTATTTTTTCTACCATCTAACATTAGATTATTCACAAAACGTGTTACTAATGTACTTCCAAATTTTGGATCTGGGATAAGTATTCTTTTTTTAGCTTTTTTCTTTCTCATTTATCTTTATTTATTTCTTTGGTTTTTTAGCACCATACTTTGATCTTCTCTGAGTTCTTTCATTAACTCCAGATGTATCTAATGCACCTCTTACAATATGATATCTAACTCCAGGTAAATCTTTCACCCTACCACCTCTAACTAATACAACAGAATATTCTTGAAGATTATGACCTTCTCCTCCAATATAGGCATTTACTTCATTTCCATTTGTTAATCTTACCCTAGCTACTTTTCTAAGTGCTGAGTTTGGTTTTTTTGGTGTAGTAGTATACACNCGAGTGCANACTCCCCTTCTTTGAGGACAGTTTTTTAAAGCTAAAGATTTACTCTTTTTCTTAATAGTTACTCGACCTTTTCTTACTAATTGTTGTATTGTTGGCATATTATATCTTTACTAAAATGGTCGGCAAAAGTAATAATTTATTACATTAATATGAAATAGAAATGCTTTTTTTTTACCTCCTATAAAAATTCAATTTATAAGTAGTATGATTTTTTTTTAGAAAAAAGACTCAAAAAGCTTATAATCAGTCTATTATTAAGACAAAGAGAAAGTATAGAAAAAAGCTAAAATATTACTCTATAATTATTTTAAAATTAAACAGTTTTTCACCTTCTTCAATTTTCAAGAAGTAAATTCCACTGGCTTTATTTTTATTTGTAATCACAAATGACTCCTGATTATTAATCTCATGCTGCTCAATAAGCTTGCCATAAACATCTACAATACTCAATCTTGCATTATTAACTAAATACCCAAAGTCTATAGTTGCTTCTTCTCTAAATGGATTCGGATATACTTTAAAGTTAATATCCTGACCATCTACTATAGCACTCACATTATAAGGCTCACTATTAGATTCTGCTAAACAGTTATTACCATCTGTAACCTCTAAGTAATAAGTACCATTACTTGATACTATGTAAGAAGTTCCTATTCCAACTTGTTGATTAGCTCCAGACTCATACCATGCATATGAGTATGATGGTACTCCTCCATTTACTGAAAGAAGCTCTAGTACAAATGGACTTGACTCAACTATTGTAAGCTCCAACTCTGCAGGTTCTGTAACCACTAAAGTAAGAGAGGATTGACAGTTGTAATTATCTGTAGCTGTTAAAGTATATGAGCCTGCTGTTAAATTAGTAAGATCCTCTGAAGTAGCATTATTACTCCATAGAAAATCATAACCTGAAGTTGGAGATATTGTTCCCCCACTTACATTAGCATCAATTGATCCATTATCATCTCCATAACAAACAGCATGAGTAACTACTGCTGAGATATTTACTGGAGCTGGTTCTGTTAAAATCATAGTATCTGTTGCTCTACAACTTAGGTAACTAGCCTCTAAAATATAACTTCCAGCACCAAGATTCACAATACTATTACCTACTCCAAGACTTACACTTGGATCATTGATCTCATACCAGTTATAAGTATGTAAACTATCATATGTTGTCCAGTCCATAAATACTCCTCCTGTAGTATCTCCATGACATAAAATAAAGAAACATGAAAATGGATCAATAGCTACATCAATAGTATCTTGTGCAGTAATAGTTTCTTGATCATTACCACCAGCAAGAAGATCCGATGAACAGCCATTAGCATCACTTAAGCTAATTGTATGTTCTCCAGCACAAACTCCATTAAACAAACTATCTCCAGAGAGTGAGTTCATAATCATACTTCCTGTATTATTATCAGTTGCATGTCCATAATATGGAGCTGTTCCTCCATTTAAATCTATCTCAACCATACCATCACAAGCACCTAAACAACTCGCATCTGTTGAAGATAAAGTTGTAAAAATAAGTGCAGCAGGTTCTGTAAGGTTTATACTTGTATTTACGCTACAATTATTTGTATCAGTTACAGTAACTGAATATGTCTCTGCATATAAAGATGATATACCACTACTAGTACTATAAAAACCATTAGGACCAGTCCACTGATAGCTATATGGAGCATGTCCACTATCAGCTAAAACATCAACAACACCATCATTACCACCAAAACAACTAACATTTAGTAAAGTCAAGGTATCTATTGTTGCACTCATTGCTTCAGTGGTACTATCTATATCTTTTGTATCACTTGCGATACATCCTCTACTATCTGTTACTGTTATTGTATACACACCAGCTAATAAGTGACTAGCTACAGCAGTAAGTTGAGGAGCAACTAAATTATCATCCCAAGCATATGTATAGCCAGGAGTTCCTCCATTAGCTACAGATGTTAGGCTTGCAGAATTTACTCCAATACAATATGGCCAAACAGTTAGACTGCTATCAATATGTACCTCTAATAAATCTGGCTCGTACATATAAACTGTATCGTTTGCTGTACATCCTCTATTATCAACTACAGTAACTACATGAGTTCCTGGAGTAATTGTATTTATTGTATCTCCTACTTGATTATTAGAAGACCATGTAAAAGTATATGGTGTATTACCACCTTGTCCACTAGCATATGCTAGACCATCATCAGCGCCATAGCATGATATCCAAACAAGAGCTGTAGCCTGCATAGTAAGAGGTTCTGGCTCAAAAACATAAATACTATCTAAAACCTCACATCCTAATGCATCTTGAGTAGTTACATAATAACTACCTTCCACAAGTCCTGATACTGTATCTGGATTATTAGTATGTCCAACTGGATCAGTACTCCAAAAGAAGATATGTGACCCAACGCCTCCAACTGAACTAACAGAGACAATACCATCACTATCTCCATAACAACTTACTGTCTGAACAAGACTTACAGTAGGTACAATCTCTGGATTCTCTGATATATAAATACTATCACTAACAACACAACCCCAGTCATCAGTCAAAGAAACATGACGATATCCTGAAGATAAATTTTGAGCGATAGTTCCTGTTTCTCCACTATCCCATAGGTAAGTATAGTTAGGCATACCTCCGCTAATATACATTCTAGCACTACCGTCACTATCTCCATAACAAGCAATAGTTTGAACAACAGAAATACTATCAATAGATAGACTTGTATTTGGTTCACCAACGCTAAGGCCGTAAGACACAAAACAGTCCTGAGCATCGTAAACATGTAAATTATAAACTCCAGCAGATAGATTATCCAGCGTATCTCTACCTGTCATATAAGAGGTTTGTTGAAGTGTGTCTCCTAAATTGCTAATCCAAACATAACGATATGGAGCCCAGCTTCCAGTAGCATCACCAACAATCATACCCGTATTATCACCTCTACATGCTACTCCAAAAACTTGTGGAGATCCACTCAAAGCAGTTTGTGGAGAAATAACCTGAACAGTAGAAAAAGTATCACAGCCATTAGCATCACTTACCTCTAAATAATATGATCCTGCACTTAAATTAAAAGCAGTGTCATTAGTACTGAAACTAATAAAGTTATTATCAAACCACTCATAAGAATATGGTGGTGTGCCGCCTAAACCAGAGCCTATTGCAAAACCATCATTATCACCATTACAAATAATTACTTTAGACTGAGCAATGGATTGCAGAGGAAATAAAGGAACACCAATAACAACAGTATCTCTATAAAGACAGTTATTGTCATCTAATACTGAAACGACATAAGAACCAGAAGATAGATTAGTAAATACACTATCATAAGGGTATGGATTAGGATTTAAAACTCCATTTAAAGAAAAAGAATAAGGGAGCGCTCCACTATCAGCTAAAATTGATATTTGACCATCATTACCATTATAACAATTAACATCATTTGAAAATGAAGTAACAACTAAAGGGTTTAACAGTTGACCAACAATAATAGTATCCTGAGATGAAGATCCAGCTGCATCAATAACTCTTGCTACATAAGTACCAGGAAATAAATTATAAAAAGTTTGAGGAGTATTAACTCCAGAATTATTTTGAAGAACAGATCCATTCATATCAAGTAAAAGCATATCATATGGAGAGGGTGTATTTAAACCTGGATTCACCAGCACTTCACCATCATTACCATAGCAAGAAGCATCAACAGAACTTAAAATAATATCAAAGCATCCAGAAACAGTAACCGTGACATCATCAGATAAAAGACCAGATGAGCAACTACCAACAACATCAGCATAATATGTAGTTGTAGATGAAATATTTACTGGAAGAGTTGGACCATATCCTAAAGTATCACCAGAGGCAGAAGTCCATATAGCCTCACCAGCAATAATAGCATTATAGGGTATTGAATCAATAATATATCCTCCTGGGCCATTAGGAATAAATTCCCATCCTTCATTATTTGCTGTCCATTGCAAAGGATGATTTCTATCAGCAAGTAATACGGGATCAAAAACAATATCAGCAGTAGTACTTCCTAAATCTACTAAACCCTGTATAGCATTTCCTCCATTCCATGTTGCACATAAAGGCTTTTCTTTAATATACATTTCAATCTTATCAGACCCTTCATATAATACAACCTGAGATGTTGTAACATCAGTATTACAAGAAAACATAGCAATCTCACACCAAGTAACAGTAAACATTCTATTTGGAGCAATTCCAGTAGTTCCATAATATATATTACCACTAACTCCAGTATTTATATCCTGCCAAGGAGCAAGAATCGCATTCTCAGGAACATTACCAGGATTTGGAACAGGAGTATTTATAGAATAAGGAGAATATGAACTAGCTAAAGATGTATCAAATGTGACATACCCATTTCCAGAAACTACACAATGAGTATATGGAAGACCATAAAAATTAAAAGTAAAACCCAAAGGAACTGCAATATCATGTTGATCATCCACATTCATTCCTGATTGGGTAGCACTTAAAGAATATAAAGTGTCATTAAAATTACCGCAGACTGTAGTGTCATTAGAGATAATGACTTGAGAAAAAGCCAAATTAGATAATAACAAAAGAGCCAGTAAAATTCTTTTCATAAAATTATTTTATAGTTAACTAATAAATCAACCTATCTAAGCAGCGTAATAGATCCTTTCTCAGAGTATAATTCACCGTCTAACCCTTGTGATGAAAGTACATAGTAGTATACTCCTTCAGCAAGGTTTCTACCATCATAATCTCTACCATCCCATTCGTAAGCTGGAGTATTCCATGANTAAACTATCTGACCCCAACGATTAAATATTTCAACAGTAATCTCTTNCATAGCATACTCGCTAAAGCTAAAGAAGTCATTTACATTATCTCCATTTGGAGTAAATACATTATTTATCTCTGGGATTCCTTGAACCTCAATCTTAAAGCCAACAGAATCAATACATCCAGTAAGCTCATTTTCTAGAGAAACATAAATATCATTCATACCAAATTTATCAGTGAAATCAAGATTAAAAGTAGAAGTTCCATTTGAATAAAATTCAGTATTACCATCCGCCCAATTCCAAGTAAAATTATATGGATCTGAAGAAATCGTGTTATCAGTAAAAATAACTGTAGCTGGACTATTTAACGGATCTGTGTAATTTGATCCTACAGCAGCTATAAAATCTACTGGCTCAGTTAAAAGACCAGTTGATTCGCTCACCACACATCCGTTAGCATCCGTAACAGTAACAGAATAATTATTTCCAGCAGCTAGATTCTCTACATAATAATTAGTTGAGAAACTACTTCCAGATAATTGCCAATTAAAATTATATCCAGAAGTTGCAGCTACTCCTCCAGTAGGTTCTGACTGTGCCCATCCATCACTATAATTATAACAGCTAATATCAAATGGAGCAGTATCACCACTCTTTGAAACTACAGCAACTAAGACATCTGGTTCAGTTATTGTTATTGTTTGTTGCTCATCACATCCATTATCATCTTCAACAGTAACAGTATAAGTACCTGCTGAAAGATTATTTACTGTAGCTGTAGTAGCGCCACCTGGGCTCCAATCATAACTTATTATTGAAGTTCCCCCTCCGGCTACAACTGTTGCAGAACCATCACTTGCACCATTACAACTTACATCATAAGGGCCAAAATATAAATTATCAGGCTCTAAAGATGAAACAATAGGTTCTGGATCAACAAATACAGCAACATCTTGCATAGAACATCCATTTTGATCTGTTATTGTAAAAGTAGTATCACATGCAGGAAATCCACCAGCTATTGAAGGAGAATAACTATATGTGCCGGTACCACCTTGAGTATTTGCAGATAATGTACCATTAAGACCACTACATAGTGGCTGATTAATAATGAAATCATTTGTTAATGCATCAGGCTCGCCAATAACAAAATCATTGGTAATAGTACATCCATCGGAATCCACAATATTAGCAGTATATGTTCCAGGTTGCAGATTATCTATAAAAATTGAATCTGAACCATTTGGAAGTGATGTTGTTGTATCCCACTGTATAGTGTAGAATCCAGTACCACCAACAATTTGTAAATTAATTTCCCCATCTGTATCTCCATAACAAGTAACAGCTATAGGATTTGTAGCATTTGTCTGAATCTCTGAAGGACTAGAAATTGTAAAAGGAGCCGACACATCACAACCTGAGTAAATAAGACCTGAGTTAAGACTATCATAATAATGAGCAACTAATACATAATCACCAGGATAAAAATTATTGTAACTTATTCCTGAAGCAATTACTACTCCAGAAGTTGTCTCCCAAGTATATGAGAATAATGGATTAGCCCCTTGAACATTAGCAGCTCCATCATTAGAGTTAAAACATGAAGCAGGATTAGTAGTGACTCCATTTATTGTAACAACAACTCCTGAATCAACAACCTCTTCCCATCTTCCTCCCCAAACAACTGTTCCCTCACAATTATTTGCATCAGTAATATATATTGAGTGAAGACCAGTACATAAATCATGTATTAGCGAATCTTGTACTAGCTGTAATGTATTTGTTAATGGAAAAACACCTAATTCATCAGTATCGTAGTAATAAGGCCATGAACCACCTTGAACATCAACCCAGATCTCTCCATCACAAGAACCAAAGCATGAAGCTTCTGCAACATTATATGTTGTATATTCTAATTGATCTGGTTGCATAACCTCAGCATTTACTGTTATTGCACATCCATTACTATCCTCAATAGCGACTGCATAGCTTCCAGCATATAAGGAACCAAGACTAGATAATGAGGAAGTATAATTTCCAGGACCAGTCCAATTATAAGTATAAGGAATTGCTCCCCCTACAATATTATTAATTATTATAGATCCATCATAAATACCAAAACAGCTCACATTATTTACTGTAATATCAACAGAGTCTGTTGTCATACTACTTGTAATAGAGTCTAAGTTAAATGATACTGTTGCTATACAGTTTCTATCATCCATTACCATAACAGTATAATTATCTGCAATTAAATTAGTAGCACAAGAAGTTGTTTGACCTAAAACATCATTCCAAACATAATTATAGCTTGGAGTACCTCCATCTGCTACAGCACAAAGCTGACCAGAATTTGTTCCTGCACAATATGAATAAACAGTTAGACTATCTATAATATCTATAGTTAATAAATCTGGTTCAGTAATTACCACTGTATCACTTGCTGTACAACCTTCTTGATCAATAACATTTATTATATGAGTACCAGGTGTTAAGTTAATTGCATTTTGACCAAGCTGAGAGTATGAATCCCAATCAAATGAATATCCAGGTGTTCCTCCAGTTGCTGTTGCAAATGCAGTACCATCATTAAATCCAAAACATTGTACAGGCTGAGTCATTACTGCCTGAGCAAATAATTCATCTGGCTGACTAATATTATATGTAATAGTTTTTCTACATCCAAGAGCATCTTCTACAATAACATCATGACCACCATAGCATAATCCAAATACGGTATCAGGCATGTTAACTGAAATCTGTCCTGTATCCCAGAAGTATGTATGTTGTAGAACACCTCCAGTTGTTGTTAAACTAGCGGTAGCATCACAATCTCCAAAGCAAGAAGCATTTTCTATTACAGATAGGTTACCAATTATCTCATCATGAAGATTTATTATCTCTATACTATCTCTTTCTATACATCCATTAGCATCTACAAAAGTCACTCCTTGCCATCCAGCCCAGAGAGTACCTATTATATTTGTAGTATCTGTTCCAGCATCCCAAATAATATCGTACGGGAATTGCCCACCAATAACACTTCCAATTGCTTTACCTGTTGAATCTCCATAACACTCTACATCAGAAAGTAGACTTACCGAAGTAGACAATACATCTTGAGGCTGAGTAATAACAATCTGTCTATATTCAAGGCATCCATATGTTCCATATAGACCATCCGGAATAGAATCATAAACATAAAGATCATAAGTACCAGCAGCTAATCCATCAATAAGAATTGTATCTAATATCCCAGTTTGAGAAAAAATTGTGTCAGCTCCATTTAATACATATCCTGCATGACTAATAAAACCACCTGTAAGTTGGAAATAAATTGAAGCAGTACTATCGTTTCTACAAAGAACATCAACATGAGAAAGAGAATCAATCTCAAAAGGTGTGTTAGGTTCTAAAACAACTAAATCTCTTACATATAAACAACCNTTTCTATCAGAAATAGTTGCTGTATATAATCCAGCTGACAGATTATCAACATTTGATGTTCCCCCACTAATTACTGAGTCAACTTCTACGACAGTTCCATTATTATCAGCCCATGAAACAGTATATGGAGCTTTCCCTCCAGTTGGAGAAACATATGCCGATGCAGTACTATCACCATAGCATGAGAAAGCAGTGTCAGAAATAGCACATATTATTCTATATATCTCAAAATTTAAAGCTCCAGCATTTTCAAAATATGAACTATCAGCATCATCATAATTAAAAGTATGCTGAAGACCATCCCCATTAAAGTAATATGTATATTCATGATTTCCTTGATAAGAAATTGGAAATGGTTGAGGTGCTGGAGAATTATGAGTGGGAGGATATGCCTGATTTGCAGTAAGCCCAGACCATCTCCAATCTGGTGGAACAATCTGTATTGGAAAGCTAGCATAGTTATATGAAGCATCCTTAAAATTAGAACCATTCCAAGTGTCTTTATAGTTACCAGTAACTACCATTTTATGCTTGGCACCCAAATTCATTAATGCAGCTGTAGTGTATGAAAATGATGCATCCATATTCATAGTAAAAGATTCAACAAGTATTGCAACCTCCTGAGTATCTACTCCACAGGCCCATAGCGAATCTATCTGATCAATTATTATTGTTGTATCTACTGACTCACACCCTAAAGAATCTCTTAAGAATATTAAGTAGTCACCTCCAAGAAGTTGAGTAGTAGTATCTGAAACCAACACGCTATCCATAAAAATATTAATATCACCAAAACCTAAAGATGAATCTACATTAACAATAATACTAGCTGATGCATCACCAAAACAATTAACCCTTGTTGAAATAATAGAATCAAATTCTAAAATTTGACGATCCCACTCTACATGAACTAACTCCTGAGTTAAACATCCTGGACTTGAAGAGGTCACAGTAAGAACATAATCAAGTCCTCCAATAGCATCAGGAAATGATGAAACTGAGTTTGTTGTACTTACTATTTGTGGACCACTAGTAGAAAATTCAGTCCATTTGTAAGTATAATTAAAAGCTTGTTGCTCTACTCTATAAATTTTAAATGTCATACAATCTCCTACTCCACCACATGCATAACCTGCCTGTGTCATTGAAAAAGTATAAGCTCCAAATAGATTAGCAATAGGAAGATCATAAGTATATTTATGAATAGAAGAATATACGTCTGGATTTGGTCTTGGAGCTGGAGATCCATTCAGATCCCAATGAGAAGGGCCTATAGGAATTTCAGTTGAATTTGTAGAAGTAAAATCATATGCAGCATCAAACTCACCTCCAAAAGCATCTTGATAAAAACCACTAACCTCTAAAAAATAAGAAATATTAGGGTCGTTCATATTTGGTAATGTATCATTAAATCCAGATGGAACACCAAAATCCATAGTATGAGTTGACCATAATGTTGTATCAGTTACTGTTGGCCCTCCTAAAACAAAAGCAGTTATTGTATCACTTGTTCCACAAGGAATAATATGTTCTTCAGTATTAACAATATTATTAGGACTAACATTAACCGTTGTATATTCACTAATATATAAAGAATCAGGTTGTATTATTGTAAATACAACACTACCATCTACATTTGGATTTCCAGGCCCTTGAAGAGCAGGGTTTCCGTAATAATCAAAAGCAAATAATCTAATAGTACCATCAAAATTACCATCTAAATCATTAGCATTAATATCAGCACATAAATTTTTATAAGTAGCTACTCCNGATGGATTATAAAATAATGTTCCTAAAGAATCAACTTTTAATAAATCAGGNTGTCCCAAAATTCCAGCATCAAATCCTTCGTACCAATAAAATATAAAAGGACCTACAGATTCACATCCTGTATTATATCCTGACCCATGACCATTCATTGTAATTTCAATAGCAGCATCACATGCCGCGTAACATGATGTATAAATGGTATCTTCAGATGATGAGGCATCAATATAAAAATCTGCTCCAGTTGAAGCAGGCTCAATAAAATAATCAAAACTTTTAGTACATGAAGTAGAACCAAGATCCTGAATAAAAACATTAAAATCTCCACCTCCTTGAGATAGAGGGTTGCTGTATCCAAGCGAATCCATTACAATACCACCAGCAAAATTTGTAAACGTTGTTAATGGTAAAGGAAATCCAAGAGAATCAAACCACAAAACATTAAAACCACCTACTCCACCAACTATAGAATCAATAATGATTTGACCATTTTCTATACAAGGATTACTTGTAGGAATCAGAGTAACAAAAAGTTCAATTGGATCTGGCTCAAATAATAATATAGTATCAGGGTCACAGATATCTCCATATGTCTGATCAAAGACCTCTAAGTAATAGTATCCAGCAGAAAGCCCAGGGAATGCTTGCGTAATAGCAGGAGAATTAAAATTTGTAACTATATTTCCATTTGCAGCATTATATAATGTATAAGTATAAGGCCCTCCAGACATTCCATTTCCGTTTGTATCTATTAAAGCCGT
>JGI24539J26755_10000809_pt1 | contig 14768 bp, 15 predicted proteins | sample NorSeaMetagenome_2_FD_26755 | JGI IMG/M metagenome (IMG submission 26755) | reverse complement strand
AATCAAAAAGCAATGGTTTCTATTGCAGATGCTCAGGCTAATAGACAGCCAATTGAATGGAAATCGGAAGATATTAAGAAACCTAATTTTTTAGGTGTTAAGAAAATTACAGATGTTTCATTAGAAGAAGTTTGTGATTATATAGATTGGACTCCGTTTTTTCAAACTTGGGATTTACATGGTAGATACCCAGATATTTTAAAGGATGATGTTGTAGGAACTGAAGCAGTTAAGTTGTTAGCTGATGCTAAAAAAATGTTGAAGACTATTTGTGATGAGAAATGGTTGGTGAATAAAGCTGTTGTTGGTACTTGGGCTGCAAATGCAGTAGGAGACGATATAGAGGTTTATGCTGATGATTCGAGATCAGAAGTGATTGCGAAATTCCATATGCTTCGTCAACAACTTAAAAAATCAAAGAAAGGTAATAATCATTCTTTAGCTGATTATATTGCACCAAAAGAAACTGGATTAGCCGATTATATAGGTGGTTTTGTAGTTACAACGGGATTAGGAATTGAGTCTCATATTGAACGTTTCGAGAAAGATCATGATGATTACAATTCAATTATGTTGAAGGCTTTAGCTGATAGGTTAGTAGAAGCTTATACTGAATTGTTGCATGAGAAAATGCGTAAAGATATTTGGGGGTATGCAAATCAAGAAGTTTTATCAGCAGATGAATTAATCAAAGAGTCTTATAAAGGAATTCGTCCAGCTCCTGGTTACCCTGCTTGTCCGGATCATCTTGAAAAACCAACATTATTTAAGTTGTTAGATGCCGAGAAACTTTCTGAGGTTTCGCTTACTGAAAGTATGGCGATGTATCCTACGGCTTCTGTAAGTGGATGGTATTTTGCTCATCCAGATTCAAAGTATTTTGGAGTTGGTAAAATTCAGAAAGATCAGGTAGAGCAATATGCGAATAGAAAAAATGAATCTGTTGAATTAATTGAGAAATGGTTATCTCCCAACTTAAACTATTAAAATGAAAGTTATAGTTTTTGCTGCTTTTTCACTTATTTCTTTTATTGCATTGGGGCAATCTCAAAATGAAAAGTTAGCTCAACAGTATTTTGCTGGTAAACAATTTGAAAAGGCGGTAATATTATTTGAAGAACTTCATAAAGAACAAGCTTTACATAAATTTTATGCACCCTTATTAAGCTCCTATTTGTTTCTGGAAAGATTTAAGCAATCTGAAAAGCTTGTAAAACGTCATGCAAAAATAAACCCTGATAGAATAGGTCTAGGCATAGATTTAGGCTATGTTTATGAGAAATGGGGGAAGCTTAAAAAGGCGAAAAAATCTTACGAAAGTGCAATAGATTTAATGCTTCCTAATACTAGTAGTATTTTAAATATTGGAAATGGATTTTATAAAATACGGAAATATGATTATGCGATTAAGACTTATAAAAAAGGAAAGAAACTTTTAAGAGGTGATTATCCATTTGCCTTTGAATTGGCTAAAGTATACGAAGCGCAGGGTGATATCACCAAAGTTTCAGAGTCTTTAGTTGGTATGATGGATTTTGGGGATGAGTATTTGGAGTCGGTAAAAAATNCATTATCAACTTTTTTAGGAGGCAATTCAAATNGTAAGCGTAAAANAGTAGTCAAAGAAGCACTACTCTCAAAAATTCAAAATAACCCTGATAATATTGGACTTTCAGAACTATTAATTTGGTTTTATCTGCAAGATGAAAATTTTAGGGCAGCATTAATTCATTCAAAAGCACTTGATAAAAGAAATGATGAAAGTGGTCGAAGAATTATTCGTTTAGCAAAAATATGTACGCAAAATAAAGTGTATGAAGTAGCAATCAAATCATATGAATATTTGATAGATAAAGGTGATAATTCTATTTATTACCGAACAGCCCGATTAGGTTTAGTAAAAGTTTTAAATGCTAAATTAATAGAAGATCCAAGCTCTTCAGTAGCGGATATTGAGCAGTTGAAAAAAGGCTATGATAAAGCGATTAATGATTTGGGTGAGAATGCTTATACAATTGATTTAATGCGCGGTTACGCGCACATGTTAGCATTTTATTTGGGAGAAACAGAGAAAGCTAAGAATTATTTAAACAAATGTATTGGATTAAAAAGAGCAAAAAATACCCAACGCGCTAAATGTAAAATAGAGCTTGCCGATATTTATGTTATTGAAGATGAAGTTTGGGAAGCAGTACTTTTATATGGTCAGGTTAATCAGGACTTTAAAGAGGATGAGATTGGGCATATTGCTAAATTAAAATCTGCTAAGGCATATTATTATACTGGAAAATTTGAATGGGCAAAAGTTCAATTAGATGTTCTAAAAGCAAGTACTACTAAACTTATTTCTAATGATGCCATGCAATTGTCTATTTTGATTTCAGATAATCTAGCGATGGATACTTCAACAGTTCCTTTAAAAATGTACGCTCAAGCAGATCTTTATGCATATCAAAGAAATGATTCAATGTCTTTGGATTATTGCGATAGTATTTTGGCTAAATTTCCAAAGAATGCAACTTTACTGGATGATGTTTATTTTTTAAAAGCGGAAATAAATTCGAGAAATAAGAAGTGGGAATTGGCAATTAAGAATTATCAAAAAGCAATAGATTATAATGACTTACTGAAGGACGATGCTTTATTTGAGATGGGATTGATTTATGACAAAGTATTGCATAAGCCAAATGAAGCTTTAAGTTGCTTTGAAGCTATTATTCTTAAACATGGGGATAGTATTTATTCAATAGAGGCAAGAAGGCATTTTCGACGATTAAGAGGAGATAAGTTATAATGAGATTATATAAAAGTGAAGTTCATAAAGGAGTATTAAACGAGCTGAATAAACGTATTATTCGCATTGAGTCAGCTTTAAAAAGTCATAAAGAAGGTTTGCTTACCGAATCTAATTCATCGGCTGGAGACAAACACAATACTTCCCGTGCCATGATGCATTTAGAGGAAGAAAAACTGAGAAACCAACTGTCTCAATTTTCTAACCTTAATAAGGTACTTCATGGAATTAATCCTTCTATAGTTCATAAAAAGATTACTTTAGGTTCTTTAGTTAATACCGATAAGGGTTGGTTATATATTTCTATTCCTTTAGGTAAAGTTGAACTTGAGGAAGTCGATATTATGGTTATATCCCTTGCGTCTCCTATAGGCCAAGCTTTGCAAGAAAAAACTGAATCAGAATCACTTATTTTTAATGGAATTAAATGGGAAATATTCAAAATTTTATGAGCTTGCAAAGGTTATTGAAAATTTTTTATAGAACTGGGTTTATTCAATTTGGTCTAGTGGTTTTGTTTTATTTAGTTTTGTTTTCATCAAAATATCGCTTTTCAGAAGATAGTCAAGCTACTATTATAATGGCACTTTTCTCCTTTTTGATATCAACTGTGCTTAATGTTATTGGAATATTTTCAGGTAGTTTATGTGTTGGATTGATGAATAAGAATATAGCCTATTATTCGATTGTTATATTTGTGCCATTAGTGATTTCGACTATCTTACTAGTAATTTCAAATAAACTTGAATCAAAATATTTCATATTTTTAATACCTGCGTTTATGGCATTTATTGTAAGTCATTTTATTTTATATTTTTCCATTTTGAAAAAGAAAAGTAAATAAATTAAACCCTTGTTACAAGAATTATCAATCTCGTTTTTCGACTAAATTAAGATCAATCAAAAAAGAGCTTTAGTTTTTAGACTTTTTGAATAAACTTTTTAATTATCTTTACAATCGGAAATTTATTTATTCGGATGGATGAAAATCTGCCCTTTATAAAATCAAGATACTATGAGTAATTTAATTACATTACAGAAAAAATACGAAGCGGCTAAAGCTAAGAATTTAGCATTAGATATGACNAGAGGTAAGCCTGGAGCTGAGCAATTAGATTTAGCATTACCTATGTTAGATTTAGTAACAGCTTCTGATTATAAAACACTTGGTGGAGCTGATTCTAGAAATTACGGAGGATTAGATGGTATTCCAGAAGCTAAGGCTTTATTTGTGGATTTTTTAGAAGTTAATTCACCAAAAGAAGTAGTAATAGGAGGTAATTCATCTCTTACCTTAATGCATGATACTATCTCAGGTTGTATGTCTCATGGAAACGCTAGTTCTTCAANACCATGGGGTAAGTTAGAAAAAGTTAAGTTTATCTGTCCATCTCCAGGTTATGATCGNCATTTNGCAATATGTGAGCATTTTGGAATAGAGATGATAAATGTTGACATGAATGCTGATGGTCCTGATATGGATCAAGTTGAAGCTATTGTAGCANCTGATGATAGTGTAAAAGGAATTTGGATTGTACCAAAATATGGAAATCCAACAGGTATATCTGTTTCTGATGAGGTTGTAGATCGTTTAGCTAAGATGAAAACATCGGCAGATGACTTTAGAATATTTTGGGACAATGCATACACAGTTCATCATTTATCTGATGATGTTGATGAAGTTAAAAACTTATTTAAGGAATGCATTTCCGCAGGAAATGCGGATAGAGTTTATATTTATGGCTCTACATCAAAAATAACTTTTGCTGGTTCAGGAATGGCGGCTTTAGGAGGTTCTGAGGCAAATACGGATTGGATGAGAAAGCATCTTACTATTAGTACAATTGGACCTGATAAGATCAATCAAGTAAGACATTGTAGATTCTTTGGCGATTTTGCTGGTTTACAAAATCATATGAAAAAGCATGCTGCCTTAATCAANCCTAAGTTTGACGTAGTTATTTCTATTTTAGAAGANGAGTTAGGAGGAAAAGGATTAGCTAGATGGACAAATCCAAANGGAGGTTACTTTATCTCTTTAGATACAAATGATAAATGTGCAAAAAGAGTTGTAGCATTGGCTTCNGAGGCNGGCGTTAAATTAACAGCTGCTGGAGCTACATTCCCTTATAAGAATGACCCAAAAGATAGTAATATTAGATTAGCACCAACGCTTCCTTCTATTGAGGAAATTAAATCTGCAATGGAGGTTGTTTGTTTATGCGTTGAGTTAGCTGATGCCGAAAGCGTTTAGTACTTCACGAAAAAATGATATTAAAAAAGCCATTTCTTAATAGAAATGGCTTTTTTTTTAAGTGTTAATTTTAAGTCAAAAAAAAACCGCTTTATAAATAAAACGGTTTTAAGGTATATTGTGTAATTGTTATTTTTCTAGTTTTTCAGTCTTTGCGTCTTTAGCAAGTACAGAAAGCCAATATACAAAGAATCCTCCCATTACTATGAATGAAATATAATTTCCCCACCAACCTATAAAGGGAAGTGCTTCGAATAATTTGTAAAAAAAATGATGTAAAAAGTCTACGATACCGTTAATATTCATCTTAATTGTCTTTACATACAAATATAGTAGGATTTATTGGAAATCACCAATTACTGAATGATAATTACAGATAAAACTAATAATAGTCTATTTTTGAAGTATGCTAAATTCTATATTTAGAGGAGGTAATAAGTTTGTTGGTTATTCCATAATGTTTATTGTGTTTGCAAGTGGGACTATATTGTCTTTTTTTGAGCCTTTAGTACCTTATGATTCTTTAACCTCTATAAGGTGGTTAGATATAATATTTTCAGGAGTTTTGATTTTGTCCTCAGGATTATTTTTAAATGGATTTCTTGTTCGGAATAAGTTTATTCATATCAATAACATTGCTCCAGGGTTTTTGCTCGTTTTATTTCTTTCTGGTTTACCCAATCAAGCAAGTCAATTAAGCATACTTTTCAGCGTGTTTTTAATGGTTTTATTAATTAGTAAATTTACTTCGTTGCATAATACAAAGAATAATTATTTTACTGTATTTGAGATAGGTGTAATTATAGGATTAATTGTATCAATTACCCCTCAGTTTTCAGGAATTATATTTCTCTCAATTATAGGGCTCACGCTTGTGAAAAAGTATTCTTGGAGAGATTTTATTATACCACTTTTAGGGATTTCTTTTGTTGTGTTTTGCAAAGGTATATATTGTTTTATGTTAGATAAGCCTGTAGATTGGGTTATGCTTTTAGACCTTAACTTTTATAGGCCAAAATTAACCGCTACTATGAGTTTATCACAGTTAATTTTGTCTGTTATAACAGCTATAGAATTTCTAGTTATTTATAACTTATTTACTATAGTAGAAGGTAAAAACATTAGAGAAAGAGTTCATTATTGGTTGTGGATTTGGTTAAGTATATTTTTATTGTTTTCTATGTTATTTATGCAGTCCTCCGTTGGTAAAGTGGAACTTGTATTGTTAATGGGGTTACCTGTTTCAGTATTTTCTAATGAGTTTCTTGCTGGTAAAATGAAACCTTGGAAAATAGATGTAACAATGGTTGTTTTAATGTTAAGTGTTTTGTCTCTTCGAGTTATTTCATTGTTCTAATATCAATAAAGCTTCCAGTTTGGAATTCATTTAGTTTAGCCATCGCTTCTGCTAATATTCTACCAGCTTTTTCAGCCGAAGGCATATTATCAGTATTTCGTGCATCAATGAGTTTTTTCGAAGCTGGAAATAATTTAGGATCAAGTTTTCCGCTACATAGGTAGTCTTGCATTGAAGTGTCAACCAGTCCTGGAGCAAAAGCATAGAACTTAGTTTGTTCATTCTCCGAAGCATATAGTTTTACTAACATATTTAAACTTGCTTTAGATAATGAGTATCCGCCCCAGCCTCTACTGCCATTTATAGATGCTCCAGAAGAAATTGCAACTATGGTCTTAATACTTTTTATGGAATTTAATAAAACATCTATTAAAACCTTATTACTCCAAACATTTATGTTCATTACTGTTTGGATTTCTTTGATAGATTGATTTTTCAAGTCATCAATTTCACCCAGAATACCAGCGTTTAAAATAACTAAATCAACTGAATTAATTAAGGATATAAATTTTAAGGAATTGCGCGTGATGTTATCAATATCAGAGAGATCAATACTTAAGTGATGAAAGTTATTTAATGTGGTTAGTTTTTCGGGGATCCTTCTACTTAAGCCGTAAACTGTATAGCCCTTTGATAAATAATAGTTTGTTAATCCCCATCCAATTCCTGAGCTAACTCCAGTAATAAGTACTTTCATATTAGAAAAAATAAGCTATGTATTTTTGATATGTAGAACTAAATTAAATAATTATTTATAATTAAGTTCTTTTGAACTTGAATATAAAAAGGTTTTTCACTTTTGTTTTAAAGCTTACTTCAAAAGCGTTTGTTAACTTATTTTTGAACAATTTATATGCGTTTGTTAAAAAAAATAAAATGGGAAAACAAAAAAGTAGAGGCTCTGTCCTATCTTAAAATATTTGCTAATATGATTCTTCACCAAAAAACCTTGGATGGAAATTTGTTAAAAACAATTTAGATTTAGCTCTTGTAATTGCAGTGTATAACCACCTAATATATTCTTTATTGATCATTTCTTCTTTTAGATAACCTTGATCAACAAAAACATTATCCCATTGTCCACCTTGGGATTTATGACAAGTTATGGCATATCCAAATTTAACTTGTAAAGCATTAAAATAAGGATCTTCTTTTATCGCTTTCTGACGTTTTCTTTTATCTCTAATCTCAATATAGCTGTTTTCTACCTCCTGATACAGTCTATTTCCCTCTTCTCTTGATAATGCAGGAGTTTCAGCACTAAGCGTATCTAAAATTATTTTCACTTCATATTCAATTCCTTCCTTATAATCTGACAGTTTCAATGAAACATTAGCGAATCTAAATCCAAATTTTTCCTCGTAATTAACTACACGTAATATTTCAATCATATCACCATTGGCGATAAATCCAATTTTCTCATCATCAATCCAGAAATAGTTGTTCCTAACTACCATTAATAAATCACCTGCATTAAGTTCCTCTTCTTGCCAAAGAACATTAAATTTTATATACTTATTGAAATTATTAGCCTGTTTATTACTTCTACAAATAACTACTGTGTTTTCAATCCCAACATTAGAGTAACTAGATGATAATTCCTCTTCTATTTCATGTCCAGTTAAACGCCTAATATCTTCAAAATTATTCAATGAAAAATTGGGTGTAAACACTTCGTTTTGGAGTAGTATCTTTCGCAATAACGTTGCGTTAAATAATATTCCAGACCCTTCACTTTGCCTAGTAACTTCTTTTAGTTCTCTCGACCAAACTGATACAGGGTATCTACTCGATATATATTCTTGCTGTAATGCAGGACTATCCGTTTCGCCAACAGGAGGAAGTTGTGCAGTATCACCAATTAGGATTATTTTGCAATTTTTCCCTGAAAATACATAATCAAAAAGATCATCTAATAATGTTTTATCTCTAGAAGCAAATGATCCACCTAGTCCACCTGAGGCTCCTATCATAGAAGCTTCATCTACAACGAAAATTGCGTTCGAACATTTGTTCTTTTGGAGTGTGAAGTGAATCTTTCCATCTGTGTTTCCTTGGTAATATATTTGTTTATGAATAGTTGATGCTGGCCTTTTTGAATAGGAAGAAAGCACTTTTGCAGCCCTTCCCGTTGGTGCAATTAAAACACTGTTTCTCCCTATATTAGGCAACCAATTTATTACCGATGAAATTAATGTTGTTTTTCCTGTCCCAGCATAACCTTTTAAGATGAAAACTGAATTTATGTCATGATTATTAATGAATTCAGTAAGCTCTTTTATAGCAACAGCTTGTATTGATGTTGGTGTAAATGGAAATGATTCTAATAAGTTGTTGCTCATTTTTTTCGAAGTAATTCAAAATTATCGAAAAGAATACGAAATTGTCATGTAATAACTAATTACTTTTCCTGGTAATATTCTTTTTTTTGAAGTTGATTGTTCTAATTATTCCATTTTTTTCAATTTTTTTTTAAAAAAAAGTAAACAATAAATTATTAATTTAAATTACGTTGCTCTTATAGTCTAAATAACTAAATTAGTTCCTGTAAATTTATTTCAGTTTATATGCTATATAACTTAATTGCACTTTCTAAAGAATTTAAAGATGGTAGAAAATCTGTTGATGTTGAGATTACAGGATCTTTATTAATTATTAAGTTAGATAATAGAGAGGTAAAGTGGGCAATAGATTCCTTAGAGATTGAAAGAGGAGGAGCTGGAGACGCTTTAATTTATATAAAAAGTTCAATAAATCCTGAAATAGTATTGTATACAAGAGAAAAAACAATTTTAAAAGATGAAAACTTATCTCAAAATGAGTCTTTAAATAAGTCAAGTAAACAACTAAAACAACAATTCTTAAATCAGAAAATAATATACACATTTGTAATTATAATTATCCTAGCAATTCCCATTTCGTTTTTTGCTTTTAGAAGTAATATAGTTCATATAATTGCCGAAGAGGTACCAGTTAAATGGGAGATTGAAGCAGGAGATAAGTTATTTGAAACACTAAAAAAACAATATGATGTTGTTGAAGACAGTGTGATTTCATCAAAATTAGATAGCATTTTCTCTCCTCTTATAGCTGCTGTAAATACGCCTGAGATTGATTATAAATTCTATTTGTGCTCTGATCCATCTTTAAATGCATTTGCTTTACCTGGTGGTCATATCGTAATTAATTATGGTACGATTATGAAAGTTGAACGAATTGAGGAGCTGTACGGTGTTATTGGACATGAATTAGGTCATGTATCACAAAGGCATCATATTAGAGGTTTGATTGGTAACTTAGGTACTTTTTTAATCTTTCAAGGTTTTTTGGGCGACGAAGCAGGTTTGATAGGTGCAATAGGAGAATCAGCAGGTAAACTATCATCTCTTTTTTATAGTAGAGCTTTTGAAAGAGAATCTGATGAGGTTGGTTTTACATATCTCACCACAGCAGGAATTGATCCTAANGGCATGGTTGAGTTTTTTCAGAGAATAGAAAGAGAATCTGAAATAAGCCTCGAAGAAGAAGAAGAAGAAGAAGAAGAAGAAGAAGAAGAAGAAGAANATTCTGAAACGATTGATGCGCTGAAGAACTTTGTAAGTACACATCCAGGAATTAATGAACGGATAGATTACTTAAACAATAGAATTATCAATGAGTCTATTAATATTCCTGAAAAGGATTTTGATTTGGAAAAATTTCAAAAATTTATACAACTAAAACTAAATTAAAAATTATGGAATTTCAATTAGAGGGAAAACCATCATTCGCATATATACATGTGGATATGTCTCCTGGTGAAACCTTCATCGCAGAATCTGATGCTATGGCAAGTATGAGTTCAGATTTGGATATGAAAGCGAAACTAAATGGTGGACTATTTAAAGGTTTATTAAGGAAGTACCTAGGAGGCGAGAGTCTTTTTATAAATGAATTTGCTAATAATGGCTCTGAAAACATGAAGTTAACTTTAACTCAAGCAACTCCTGGAGATATTATCCAAAAGGAGTTAAATGGGGATAGTTATTTCTTACAGCCAGGAGCATATATTTGCTCTACTCCAGGTGTTGATGTTTCGATCCAATGGGCAGGAATAATGTCTTGGATTGGCGGAGAAGGTTTGTTTAGATTGAAAATATCTGGGACAGGAACCGTTTTCTTTGGAGCTTATGGAGCTTTACAGGAAAAAGATATTGATGGGGAATATATTGTTGATACATCTCATTTAGTTGCTTATGAGCCGAACATGAAATTAAAGCAGCAACTTTCCGGGAGTTTAATTTCAAGTCTCACAAGTGGTGAAGGCTTAGTAACTCGGGTTGAGGGAAAAGGAAAAATAGTTATACAAACCAGGAGTGTTAGTGGGTTAACAAGTTGGTTAAACCGTTATTTATATTAAGACTATGGATATAGAAATTCAATTAGGGCCAGGAAGTTCTGCAGCTAAAGTAAGTTTAGTAAGTGGGGAAACTTTAACGGCTGAAGGAGGTTCGATGATTGCAATGAGTAATGATATGTCACTTACTACTTCAACATATAAAAAGAACAAAGGAGGTGTTTTAAAAGCATTGAAGAGAATGGTTTCTGGAGAAAGTTTCTTCATGAATCATTATGAACCAGGTCCAAATGGAGGAAATGTTTATTTGGCAACTGCTTTGCCGGGAGATATGATGACAATGGAATTGAATGGTCAAGGACTGGTTGTTCAAGGNGGATCTTATGTAGCTTCTTCTCATGATATAGAAATTGATTTTAGTTGGCAAGGCTTAAAGTCTGCTTTTTCAGGAGAAGGTTTGTTTTGGTTAAACATTAATGGAACTGGAAAAATTGTTGTGAATTCTTTCGGAGCAATTTATCCAATAGAAGTTGATGGGGATTATATTGTTGATACAGGGCATATTGTAGCTTTTGATGAAACATTAGATTTTACTATTACTAAAGCTGGAAAAAGTTGGATATCATCTATACTAGGTGGTGAAGGATTAGTTTGTAAGTTTAAAGGAAAAGGAACTGTTTGGTGTCAATCACATAATGAAACTTCTTTTGGACAAGTTGTTGGACCAAAGTTAAGAGCAAGAAAATAGATTATGGAATTACAAGAAACGCAAGAAATACAAGATAAAACAGGATTTGAATTTAAATTTACAGGAAAGCCAGATTACGGTTTTGTAACTGTTAAAATTCCTGCATCAGAAACATTAAAAGTTGAGTCATCAGCAATGGCTACAATGGACACGAATCTTTCAATGAAGACCAAATTTAAGGGAGGGTTTTCAAGATTATTTCAAGGAGAGTCTTTATTTATCAACGAATTTACGGCACAAAANGCACCTGCTGAAATTGGTATTGCACCTGCCGCGCCNGGAGATATTGAGCATGTTTATTTAAATAATGAATCAATTTTTTTACAGAGTTCTTCTTTTGTAGCNTCTGGAATGAATGTTAAAGCCGAAACTAAATTTCAAGGTTTAGTTAAGGGGTTTTTCTCCGGAGAAAATCTNTTTTTAATTAAATGTTCGGGAGAAGGAGATTTATGGTTTAACAGTTATGGTGGAATTATGGAGATTGATGTNAACGATGGATATGTTGTTGATACTGGTCACATTGTTGCATTTACCGAGGGATTACAATATAATGTTACTTCGGTAGGTGGATATAAATCATTATTTTTTTCAGGAGAAGGTTTAGTCTGTAAGTTTTCTGGACAAGGAAAGGTTTGGATACAAACTAGAAAGGTTAATCCATTAGCATGGTGGGTTCATCCTTTTAGGAGAAGCAGGAAAAATAACTAATAAAAAAAGCCTCCAATTGGAGGCTTTTTTTATTAGTTATTTTATTAGTCCGATTTCTCTAAGTCTTTGAAATAAAAATCCTTCCGCAGTTATGTCTTCAAATTGCTTAGGGTGTTCTTCGCTAATACAAGTAGACAGACAATTTAGTGGCATTTCAGGATTAGCATGCATAAAGAATGGAATAGAATATCTTGATGTTTGGAGTTGTGCTTTAGGAGGATTAACAACTCTATGTATTGTAGATTTTAGTCGTCCATTCGTATAGCGCTGCAACATATCCCCGACGTTAACTATAATACAGTTTTTAACTGCTGTTATTGGTATCCATTTCCCATCTCTTCTCTTAACCTGTAAACCATCAGCGCTTGCACCCATTAATAATGTAATTAGATTAATGTCGCCATGCTCTGCAGCTCTAACAGCACCGTCAGGAAGATTATCTGTATTTACAATAGGAAAGTAGTGCAACGGTCTTAAAATACTAATACCTCTATTTACTCTTGATTCAAAATGGTGTTCTTCTAAATCTAGAAAAAGTGCTATTGCACTAAGTATCTTTTTTCCAATTTCTTCTAACTTTTTGTAAGTGTCTAGGGTTGCATTTTTAAAAGAAGGAACTTCTACCGGGAATATATTTTTTTGGTAATGGAGGCTATCGCAATCATTAATTTCTTTACCAATATGATAAAACTCTTTTAAATCACCTATATTTCTTCCTGCTGCGTGTTCTTTTCCTCTTCCGGTATAACCACGCTGACCACCTGTTTCTGATCCGTCGTAATTGTTTTTAATATTCTCTGGCAAATCATAAAAGGATTTGATTGCTTGATATAATTCTGCTTGAAGTGTTTCTTCAAACCCATGATTTTTAAGAGCGATGAAACCTATGTTTTCATAACTTGCTCCAAGCTCATTTACAAATTTTTCCTTTTCATTGGGTTTTCCTGATACAAAATCATTTAAATCCAAGGTTGGAATTTTATCTAATAAATCATACTGCATAATCAACCATTTTGCACTAATTTAGATAACAATATGAGTAGTTTTTCAATTAATAAGTCTAAGTTTTTCACAATTTTATGGTTTATTGTTTTTACGATAAGTTTATCAAGTGTGAACGCACAAGTCATAATAAGAAATAATGAGTCTGGGAAAGTATTTGATATACCTTTTGGATCAACTTTGTTTTATAAATTATATTCTGATTCGATTTTATCAGTTAAAATACCAAAAGAAGAAGGTATACTTCAAACAACAGGAGATAGTACTTTTGTTTTTATAGACCAGTCTGAAATTGCAATTAACGACATAAGTTATCTTGAGATTAAATCTCAAAAAATTAAAAAATGGCGGAATATAATGGCTCCAATTCTTGTTGCTGGAAGTGGNTTGTTAATACGTGGGTTAGTAATGTTAGGAGGTGAAGGAATTGAAAGTCATAATAAAGAGATTATTCCATTATACACGGGGATTGGCGGNATTGCNGTTTTAGGCGCTACGATGCCTTTTTTGATGAAAAATAAATCATTTNATTTCAATAATTCAGGATGGGAACTTGTTATTCCTTAGATTAGTATTATGAAGTATAATTTAAGCGAGTTGCGTGAAATTATTCGTAACAGAAGAAGTATAAAACCAGAAGATTTTAAGCCAAGAAAGGTAATGGATGACATGGTTACTGAAATTCTTAACAATGCACTTTGGGCTCCTACGCATGGAATGACAGAACCTTGGCATTTTGTTGTGTTTCAAAATAAAGCAATAGAAGAATTAGGCGATTTTTTTGCTGATACATACAAAAAGAACACTCCAGAAGATCTTTTTATTCAAAAAAAGTACGATAAATTTAAAGATCGACCTAATCTGTCGAGTGTTGTTATTGCAATATGCATGAAGCGACAAAAGAGTGAAAGAATTCCAGAAATGGAAGAGTTAGCAGCAGTTGCCTGTGCGGTTCAGAATATGCACTTAACAGCTACCGCATACGGATTAGGCGGTTATTGGAGTAGTGGTCCTATGATCTATTCTGATGAAACAAAAAAGTATTTAAACTTAGATGGAAAAGATAAATGTTTAGGATTATTTTACTTAGGTTATACAGACAAATCTTGGCCAGTTAGTCATCGTCAACCTTTAGAATACCATTCAGAATGGCGAACAAAATAAAAATCACAATTTTAACACTTACCTTAAGCTTTTCAGTATTTGGAGGTCAGGTTAATATAGATAGCTTAAAGAAATATTTACCTCCTCACTTTAGCGGACAGATATATATTCAAAAGCAGGACCTAACTATCTGCAACTATTATCAAGGTGTTGTGGATCGAATATACGGAACACCTATTAATGATTCTACTATTTTTAATTTAGGAGAAATATCTAATTCTTTTGTTTATTATTTCATAAAACATTTAGTTTCATTAAATCAAATCAAGGTTTCAGATCTAGTTAAAAAGTATATTAAAAATTTCCCGTATTCCAATATGAAAATTAGTCATTTATTAAATCATGAAAGTGGTTTACCAAATTCTTATGTTAGATTTTATCATAAGAAAAGGTTTCAGGATGTTA
>JGI24539J26755_10000807_pt1 | contig 14771 bp, 1 predicted proteins | sample NorSeaMetagenome_2_FD_26755 | JGI IMG/M metagenome (IMG submission 26755) | reverse complement strand
GGGCTGCCCAGTCTCTTCGCGAGCTGTCTCCGGCGACAGGTTGCGCGAGTTGGTGAGGAGGACCGCGTACGTCAGCATGGACCAGCAGATGCGCTGTACGGTCGTGGTGGTGCCGCGGACGACGCACGTCATCTATCATCTTCGCATGCTCTTGGCGAGCAGTCCCCTGCTCCAGAAGAAACATACGAACAACGTGTGTCTCGCTTAGTTGGTGTCCTGAGCGATTTGCGTGTGTGGATGGAAGAGCACGGGGACGTCCTGCCTCGAGGTATTGCTAATGGACCTCGTGTCGGCTCAGATGCCGCGGAGCACGAGCTGGTCATCCAGAGGCAGTATCGCGATGCGATTGCCCGTGGCTTGAAGACCGTCGAGGCGCGCGTTTGCAAAGGTGTCGCGGCGACTGTGGACACGGGCGATGTCTTGAAGTTCGGTCATGTTCGTTGTCTTGTAAAGGAGCGTCGTGAATTTAAAGAGCAACCCTGTAATGTGCGCGCCATGCTAGAAAGTGTGGGGGTGGAGCCACTGCTTCCTGGCTGTACCTCTGTGTCTGAAGGTGTTCGGGTGTATCATGCGATCGGCGACTTTGAAGAGGGCGCCCGAGCCGAGGGAGTCGTTGCGTTCTTCCTCGAGCTTCTTCCGCCACGTGGAGATTCTCCTTCCCCTCAGGAGGCAGAGCTGGCAGTGCGCGTTCGTGATCTCGTACAGGAACTTGATCGAGCGTCTAATGACTTGCCTGAGGATCTCAGAGAACTCGCGCGGGATTTGTTGCTCGATAGAGATCAGGAACGTGATGAATGGGTTGCATGCGTCGCTGATGATGATTCGCAAGTGGATGGTCATAGGCAGTATGCGCGGGTGACCGAAAATCTTCGTCGCGCTTTCCAACGCTTTTCGCAGAATCGTAGACACGAAGCTTCTGTGAATGGGGACAGCCATGAGGATGAAGGATCTCGTGGGGACTATCGCTGTGCGGGCGGGAGGGAAGGCGTTAAGGCTGCAATTCAGAAGTTGAAGGAGTCGGCCAGGAGCATCAATGAAGAAAGAGTTCGGAGGGACATGGTTGTTGCTCACGCTAAAGCTGAGGGTGCAGAGCCTCAACCAGGTCTTGAAGCAAAGGCCGCTGCGTCCATGAGACATACTGCAAAGGGACGTCCCTGCTGGGTCGTTCCTACAGCTGGGAAGCCACTCAGCATGTTCGATGCAAGCTTCTGGACTAGTGTTTGTCCACTAAGATTCCCGTATGGTGATGGCGTCTTTGGATTGCAGAGACAGGTGCCCTTGTCATACGACGAGTGGGTCAAATATCTTCTGGAGCGGGTAGAGCTCGAGTATCACTGTGATGTGCCCTGGTGGGACTGTGAGCCAGAGCAGGTGCCTGATTGTGTTCCTGCTGCTCGCGATGCGAAAACGCGGGGCAACGCTCTTTACCGTTCTGGTGATTTTGCTGGAGCTGTGCGTGAGTACAATGTAGCTCTGCACATTGATCCGACGAGTGTGGTTCTGCTATCGAACCGGTCTGCAGTTTTCGGGAAGCTCGGCCATGTCGCCAGAGCTCGTGCTGATGCGGATACTTGTGTGTTCCGATGTCCTTCCTGGTGGAAAGGGCATCTGCGTCGGGGCGAGGCTATGTTGCAGCAAGGTCTTTGGGACGAAGCAGTCCTGGCATATGCAATGGCGCATCGCTTGAATCCCCATGGGCCAGAAACGCGAGCTGCGCTCTGCCGCCTTCTCACGACTAAGAGAGGGCCTCAAGAGCTCCGTCCGCAAATGTTCTCGGAAGATGTTTTATCGGCTGACTCAGTGTGTGCACTCGTCGAGAGAGCCAGGTCTAAGGTTGAGACGTCTGAGCGGTCGCTGCGGGAAGCGCATCGTCTTGCCGCGCAGAAGCGTGTTCAAGAATTGCCACAGAATTGGCGTGCGGCTTTGCAGTTAGCTCGTGCAGAGCTAGCGTGTGTTGTCAACCTACGGGGTGCTGCTGCCCTTGAACACATGGACGTTGCGACAGAAACCTTTGCGACTGCACTTGATCTGGCTGCGAAGCAGGGCGCGAAGTGCTGTGCTTGTGTCTTACAGACAGAGGCGCGTGTCATGCGTTTGCTTGCAGAGCGCATAGGTGAGCTCCAGCGAAGGGACTCTTTGTTGTTGTGGTTGCAACGAGAGACGAGGACTGAGAGCGGGCAGCAGGTGTCAGATCACTCTGAGTCGAAAGCAGACAGTGTGTGGAATAATCTGGATATTGCGCCGACTGGAGATACGCCACAGGGCTGGGAGCCTCATGTGGAAGAAATTCACATGGACGAAGATCCTCGCGGGCACGAGGTCTCTGGTGTTTGTGAAGATGCGAGGGCGCTTGATGAGCTTAACACAGATGTTGGGTCTAGCCCCAGTCCTCGCAAGCAGCCGCCCCGTTGGCGACGTGATCGTGACTTGCTCACGATGCTGTATTGTCTGTGGCGTCGCCGGCGCTACATTCAGTCTGCGCGATTGTTTGCGGACAAAACGCGTTGGCAAAAGACTCTGAGAGAACTTGGCGAGGTAACAGCGCAGGAGTTCCTGGATGCAATGGAATTATGTGGTAAGGGTGCTTCCATGGCGCAGGTCTTGCAGAACAATGATGTGTCTCGGCGCGTGAAGCAAGCTCTGCGAACTCTCGACATGTGCATGAACGAAGTTCTAGGTACAAATGCACATCGCACTGCCCTGAGGCACAAAGGATTTGGATATCGGCTTCTTTGGGGCGCACCTCTTGTTTTCACAACTCCAAATGTTGCTGACACGAAGCATGCCATGGTCAAGCTACTGTACGAAGGGGCGGAGGTGGCTTCCTGGAAACTCTTAGAAGAGGACGACCCTGACCTGGGGCAGAAGGAAGACATGTTGCGTCGGGTTTCAGAGGATCCGTTCGCCCAGGCAGTTTTTTCAGACATGATGATCCGCTTGTACTTAGAGCATTTCGTTGGTGTCAGCCTCGACCCTCGGCAGGGTTTCGCTGATGGCGCAGCAGCTCGACTGATGACGCCTGGTTTGTTCGGTATCGTGCAGGCGTTCTTCGGTCCTGTGGAAACTCAAGGCCGAGGTGGTCTTCATGCGCACATTAGTGTCTGGGTCAAGAATGCCATGGGTTCGTGGATTGTTGATCAGCTGCGTCTTGGGAAGCTGACTGCAGTGCAAAAAGAGGACATGGAATTGCGCCTGCGCAATTGGCGCGAAGCAGTGCTCGCCGCTGTGCGTACTATGAGCTTCTGCAGCGTCGAGGAATTTGCTCGACAGCTGGGGCTAGAACCTGCGGACCTGGATCCCTTGCCTCTCTCGGCAGAGCGACAGGCTGCTACTTACATGGATGGAAAGGTGGAGACATCCGATGTGCAGGTGCTCCGTGCTCCTTTGCAGGCCTTCCCGAGCAAGGAGCAGGAAGCCGAGCGCGTGCGGGTGCCTTGGCGAGACGATCCGCCATGTGGGCCTGCGCGGAAGCGTCCGTATGCTCGACTTCAAGCCCAGGAGCCTTTGAAACCGAATCCATGCTCGCAGCAGCCTCGATGGCGTCGTTTACCGCGCTTCGTGGTTTATTCTGCCAATGGACAGGCTCGTGTTGCTGGTGTGGCTGCTAACAAGAAGGCCGAGTCGCGTGTCTTTCGGAAAGTCTTCGCCTTTGATGCACGACGGAACTTTTGCAGGAGTCACATTCACCGGTGCATGCCCACCTGTTACCAGCATCGTGGAGGTGGGAAGCCTGGTGACCATGTTCGAGTCTGTCGATTCGAGTATTATCACTCGCGCGAGGTTGCTGCGTTTCCGCGCAGATGGGAGAAGAAGCTTCGTCGGTGCAGAAATCCAGATTGTCCACGTCTCAAGCAAGGCGATAAGGTGTGGGTTGTGAATCCAAGCTCTGGCCGCTTGAAACGTGTCAATGCTCACCCTTGGCACTGTGCTGTTCCGGCTGCAGTTCCGGGAGACAAAGATGTCAGAAAATATTTCCGGAAGGGGAAGGATTTGGTCCTGCCTCCAGAAGATTCAGGGCCTGGGGCGCCTGGAGGTCATCCAGTCCAAGATGTCTTTGGGCATTTTGTCACGACGGCTTCAGGCAAAAGTGTCTGTGTTGCGTACAACAATGATAGCTGTCGTGAGGAGTGTGATCATGGAAGTGAGCATGTCTGTCGAGTTTGCCTGGGACCTCACATGGCGATAGAATGTGATCGCAGAAACCAGAAGTGTCGTGTTGATGTGGAGTCTGTGCGGCCATCTGAGGGATCGTCTCAAGGTGGTTTGATGCGTCATCCTGTTATCGACGACATGGGTCGTTTCGTCACTAATTATGATGGCATTCCTGTTTGCCTGCCATTTAACCGTGCTGGTTGCGAGGCACGATGCTCGCTTGGATGCCAGCATGTGTGCCACTGGTGTCTTGGCGACCACCAGTCTTCTGAGTGCTTGCGCTGGCGCGAAGAGCACCCCAGACGAGATCCTAGTGGGCGTGCGTTGACATCTTTCGATGGGAAACTTGTGTGTTTGGCATATAACCTAGGTCGTTGCCCTGATCCTTGTAGACATGGACGTGAGCATTTTTGTTGGCATTGTTTGGGACGTCACCGTTTCCGCGATTGTCACCGATTTCTGCCAGGTGTTGACTGCAGTGAAGCAAAGGTAGGCTCTCCTTCCTTGCTCAGGTATCATCCTGACTGCAGTAAGAGTCATCCTGCTGCTCAATCGTTCTTCCGGTGTAATCTGGATGTGCAGAACACTGATCGAGTGCACGTTCTCGTCTTAAAGCGGAGACGTCGTCGCTGGCGTCGGGTCTGTGAGGCTTCCAAATCAGTGGAGCAGGATGTTGATCCTGCAGGTTCGCTCAATGCGGATGTTCCTGATGGGTCTCTGCATGCAACAGCTGGTTGTGTGGGGAACTCTGGTGATGAGCATGTCACTACTGCAGCCACAGTCTCTGGAACAAGTCTGGATGTTGTTGCAAATGAAGCAAGAAATCTTCCTGCAGCTCCAGGAAGCAAGTTTCCATCGGATGTGATGCTTTTGCAGAGTTATTTGATTTCTCGAGGGAAAGAATGCGATGCGCCCGATGATGCTACCATTCGCCGTGCCATCGTGCGTGACACGAGGATGTCTTCACTAGATGTGCTCGATTCGCTCCTTCGTGCAGTTACCAGTGCTGGGAGTGGGGAGGGCCTTTGTCCGCCAGGCATACTTACTGAGCTCTCTGCGTTGTGGTCCACGGCTCGTGGTAAGCGCAAGGGTGAAGACTTTTCGGAAGCCACAAGCACGGAGCAAGATCTTCTTGGGTCTGGGCGTCCGTCTTCTTTGTCTGGGGTTGATCCGTCTGCTGCTGAGAGAAACGAGCTCCAGGAAAGCAGCAGTGGTCTGCAGGCGGTAGATGCTCATGGAGACAGTGCTTCAGCAGTCTCGGGCTCGGCGTTCGCGGATGGAGCTGTGGATGCTAGCATGATCGATGTGAGTGGTCGTGTTCCATCGCCTGGTCGTGTTGGCTGTAGTGATACTCCGGATCACCTGGTGTCTAGCCAGATTCTCACCTGTTCGGAAGAAGGGCATGAGGGTCTTGTGGTCGGTGTCAGTCCTGCGGCCGACGCGAGCTTGTCTTCGCTGTCCTTCGCTGAGCTTCCTCCTGATTTCGAGGACTTTGCCAATTCTCATGAGGACGACCAGCCGTGTGGTGTGTTTGGGGATGGGATGCTCGCTTTTTCCCAACATGAGTTGCTTTCAGACGAGCTACCATCCGAATTCTCGATGTCCCCTCCCGACATCGAGGATCTTGGTGGAGCCGCGCAGCAGCATCCTGAAGATTTTGATGGTACTGCCTCATACATGGAGGAATTCCTGCCGCCTGTTGATGATCTTTTTGTCTTTCGCGGCAGTCAATCTACTCATGTAGAAGCTACTCAGGATGTTCCCTATATCTCTGAGGATAGTAACTGGATTGGAGATGATGCAGATGATACAGAGCATGTCGATTGGATTGGAGTCGAGATGCCTGATGAACTGGCTTCTGAAGAGTCTGGTTCCTGCGACAATGCAGGGGATCGTCCACGAAAGCGTGTACGGTTTGAAGTTACTGAGGAAGAGCACGAGGTGCTCGTTGGTCCTGAACGAGAGGCATTGTACGCATCAGTGCTCACTGCAGACGATCGTATCGATGGTATTGTCCTTGCATTGACTCGCTTGATGCAGGACATGTCAAATCTTGCGTACTACACGACAAAGTACAGCACGAAAGACAATCCTCAGGTATCTGATGTGTTGCCTGAGCAGGCCATTGGCGTGGAGCGGCTCCGAGAAAGCGAGGAGGAGGTGCGCACGCACCCCCGAAGTGCTGTGGAGTGGTCTGACTTTTTGTTGGAGGCTGGTCGCAAAACTTTGATACGTTTGCAAACAGCTGCCAACAGAGCTTCTGTCAAGAAGCTGTCGGAAATGGTGTTCCAGATGTATTTCGGCCATGAATGTTACATGTCACATGACACATGGACGATTTATTGCAAGCGGCTAGTGAAACATGGTTTCAGGGCTGCAAAGCGGCGGGAGATGCTGGGGCCTGATCGTTCTTGGTTAGAAGTGGGACGATCTGAGAGGGATCTCATTATCGCTCAGGAGGGCGATGCTGACCCAGACTTCGCGTCTGTTGAGCCTGACCAAGCCGGTGGTCTGGACCTCGCAGCTCCAGAACACTCTGGTTTGCGTGTAGCCAAGGGCAAGAAGACAGCGCCTGTCAGCTCGCGTCGGTCCCAGGAGACCACAGGTGCCCGCTCTGCAGAAGGGAAGACTGTGTTGTCTTTGTTGTTGAGGTCGAGGAAAGACATGTGTCCTGATGCGCCAGACCCAAGCGATGATGTTCGAGAGGATAGCGCCGAGGCTCTGGACGCTGATGAAGCGCTCCCCCCGATCCGGGAAGGGTCTCATGAAGATGATGCTGCCTCTGTCGAAGATATACTTCGTGCTAGTGATGATGACCGATCGGGCTTGGGTGCTGTCGATGCTGATGCCATTGAGTCTGACTCGTGCGAAGACGGTGCGTCTGATGACATGCCAAGAGGTCGGGGTAAGAGGCGTGCATCTGGTCGCACATCAGAAGCGTGTTCTGACTCGTCGGTATCTTGCGCTGAAGCGAGCCCAGGAGATCAGGAAGTGAAGAAGCAGCGGAACAGTGCGACAGGTGAGGGATCAGAGTTTCTGTCGCCGCCTGTGCGTAGGTCCGCTCGCTTGTCGAAGAAAAGAGAAGAGGGCTTGCTTGCGGGAAGTGAAGAAGCAGCGGAACAGTGCGACAGGTGAGGGAGCAGAGTTTCTGTCGCCGCCTGTGCGTAGGTCCGCTCGCTTGTCGAAGAAAAGAGAAGAGGGCTTGCTTGCGCCTCCCGCATCGGATGTATTAGTTCCGAGTAAAAAGCGCCGTAATGCGATCCCAAAACAGGACAGCGAACGCGAAATGGATGGTGCTGGGATGGGCCGTGGTCGTGGTCGTGGTCGCGGACGTAGGTCCGCCGCCCGTGTTCGATTCAGCCTCGCTGTGGGGCAGGAACCAGTCGACGCTAGTTGCAGCGATGCAGATCAGCGTAGTTGCGAGCCTTCCTTGGATGATCCTGGCAGCTTGGGTCGCTTTCCTTCTCGTGGACGAGGAGGTCGCAGTTGTGTGCAACCGCGCAGGAGTGGTGAAGCAGGTACAAGTGCATCTTCTGGTAGGCAGGGTCCAGCAAGCGCAGCGTCAGCTGCGAACGACGTGAGCTCCTTGAGTCTGCCAGCGGGTTCTGAAACAGGTTCCCGCAGAATCAGTGAAAGGATATGGAAAGGTGGTCGGCACTCTGCTCGGGCCCGGCTCGTGGAAGACAGGCGACAGCACGCGCAGGCTGATCGTCCTAATGTTGGTTCTGCTGGTGTTATGGCGCTTGGTGGGCAGAAGTCGCACGATTATGATTGGTTGCATCGTGGCACCAGAGAGCCTCTGGCCTCCATGGGAATATTGCATTATGGCATGTTCGTTTACTCTGTTCATGCTCCGCGTGGGGCTGCCGCTGCTCCACCTGATGATTTCAGCACTTTCCGTTTTGCTCACACACATGACGATTGTGCGGTTCGAGTTCAAAAGCTCCGCGTTGAGGAAATGTTTCGTGTTCCTCGCCTCTGCGGGTTCACGATGCCGCGTTTCGATGGATCAGAGGTAGACAAGTTCAGGAATACTTTGTTCAAGTCTGTGCTGTTGCGCCCAGTTCACATGCCGCGCGATCCTGACCCCATCGATGGTGAGCGAGCTGCTCCTGATCTTGATCTTGTCGCACCATACCTCGGCATGGTGAATTCCATGGGGGATTTCGTCGAGCCATGGCTCGCTTGGCTTGCTCAGCAACGCTGTATGGCGGAGCGTTACCGAGCGTTGGAGGCTAAGGTGGGCAAGATGTTCACGATCGCTGATATCGATTGTTCAGTGGGGTACATGGAGCATCCTGATTTGCACCCTTTCTTACACGAGCAGGGTCGTCTGCAGCCAAGCGCGGCTGAGTTCATGGCAAACATCACGATCGAGGTTGCCACGAACCTGGACCTTGGGGCAGAGGCTCGGGCAGGACGGCGCGTTGGCGCTCGACCAGATGCAGACATGTTCCTGTCCGAGAGAACTGCTTTCGGTGCAGAATGCGGGCCAGATGGAGAGGACGACTTTGGACAGGAGGGGGGCGATGATGATGGTCAGCCTGGTGAGCGTGGTATCGTCGGGAAACTTTACGAATCAAGACTTCCGGTTTCGGCGAGTGACCTGCTGCGAGTTGCTTGCTGTGAGGAGCATGTTCCAGCGCCTGTGATGGCTGAGTACCTGAAATCCTTCAAGTCAGGAATGGGCGCTGTTCAGCGCGCTGGTGCTGTTGAGGTGCCAGAGAATGCCCCAACTGTTGCTTGGAGCGATCGATTACACAGTCAGATGCGTGCGCATGGAGGATGTTTCCAGATGTACCGCGAAAGACAAAAGCAGCTTTTCCAGGCTTGGCGTCAAGCAGCGCAAGGTGGTGATGTGCAAGCGCCTGAGGTTCATGGTGTTCGGCGAAACGTATCGTTGAAGCCATCCCCTGCACACATGGGTGAGCTTGTGACGCCGGAAACCTTCCTGAAAGAGGCTATGCGTGANGCATCGAAGCCTCCGAAGAATTTGCACTTCAACAAGGAACAGAAGGATTTCCTCGCACTGATTACTGTGAAGGTTCAGGAGATGATCGATGCNGGCTACCTGAAAGGTGCTCAAGCTGGTCAGCCCGACATGACGGCAGAGGTGCCTNGCCTACGTCCCATGCGCATCTTCCTTGGTGGCCCAGGAGGTGCAGGGAAGTCTGAGTGCATTGATATTGCTGGTCGAATGATCGAGCACTTTTTTGGTGCGGGTAGCAAGCGGACTCTTGCAGCTTCGAATTCTGCAGCACGTGGAGTGCGTGGCGAGACAGTCCATACTGGCTTGTATTTGGGTGCTCAGTGTTCGTTCCGTCTTGGTTGCAAAGCTTTGAAAAGTCCACCACAGCTCGCGTGTCAGGAGTCCTGGGCACCTGTGAAGGCCTTGTTTCTTGAAGAGGTGTCGATGATTTCGCCGTGTATGCTTGCTGGCATTTCTTATCGTTTGTGTCGGGCTCGGAAAGGCTTGAGACCTTGGCTGGACGAGACTTTGTATGAGGACAAGGAACACATGTTCGGCGGAATTCCGATAATTGTCATGCTGGGCGATTTCATGCAATTGGGTGCCATGGAGCGAGGTCTACAGCGCGTGTCTCTCATCATGCAGCCGAGGCCTTCCTGGTATGACGAATGCTTTGCTGGCCGGCGAATCTTCTGGAATGGGCTTACGCATGTAGTCATGTTGTGCAAGACGCACCGCTTTAAGGATGACATCATGCCAGCTTTTCTGGCATACATGCGCAAGCCAGATGGTCGTNCAATGCCCAAAAACCTGCGTCGGGTATTGGCAGAGTGGGAAGTTCTCGNTGTGAAGCCCTCTGCAGGGGCTCGCGACAAAGTTCAGGAGTGGAGAGATCGCTGTGCTCTTGGTGATCCTGTGTTGGATGAGAACGGTGTCACTGTTGGGCGGCGTCCTTGGCATGCTTACGAGATGGGTATAGCGTGGCTCTCAGTGCAGCGTCTCATGCACTATCGTGCAGTGCGGGATGCGCGTGAGGAGAAGCAGTTGCTCTTGTACGCGCAGGCAGTTGAGACATGCACTTCGCAGCCACTCAGCTTGCCCGAGTACCGACGGGCGTTGCAGGTGGTCAACATGAACACTACTGGCAAGCTCCTTGGCTACTGTCCCCTTTTTAAGGGTATGAGAGTTCGGTTGACTGCCAAATTGTCCGGGAAGTTTAACATCGTTCACGATGCTGTGGGGACTATAGTGGAAATCTGGCTCCATGAACGAGATAAGCAGGCAGAGAGAGCTTGGGAAGATCCTGAGCATGAGGTTCGTCACAAGGGGATTGCGCAGCTGCGGGCGCTGCCTCTTGGAGTTGTCGTGGAGTTCGCTGACGTGCAAGAGGACCTTGTCGGACTCGGCAAAGGCAGGATTTTGGTTGAGCCACATGTCTCGTACTGGAAATACAAGACTCACGAAAATTTGACTGGAAAGCGCAAGCAGGCTGAGGTGTCTATGGCTCGCCGCCAGGTTCCTCTAGCTCCTGAGCCAATTCGAACTGTGCAAACTGCCCAGGGCATGTCAATGGACGCAGCCATGCTTTTCATGGGGAAGCCTGGTAATATGGATGCAGACGATTACTGGATGCATTTGTATGTGATGATCAGTCGTGTGAGACGCAGCGCTGGTCTGTTGGCTTTCGATGTTCCAGCATTAAGTGTGTTTGAGCGTGGGCCACCAGCCTGGGTTGTTGAAGGCATCGAGAAGCTTGAGGCGAAGGCCTTTGACAGTTTGGCTGACATCAGGCGAGCCCGTGTCAAGCTGGGGGAGGGTTTCGNTCCTGACGAGCCTTGTAGCGAAGGGTCTGTCTCAGCCAATAGGTCTCGTCCCACTGATGTGAGTGCTGCACCTGACTCGAGAACACATGTTGGTGAGATATTCGCCGACGCAGGTTTGCCTGATCATGTTGGAGACGTTGATGCAATGCTCAGTGGNTTTGCTTCTTTGGGTGCTTTGCTCGCCGAACCTCGGAAAGGCCTTGGAAGCTTTCCAAGTGGTACCTTCCGTCGCTGCCCAGATGTGACAGTAACATCAGGTTTGGATCTCTTGCGAGAAGCGTCTGCTTCGCAGCTGGAGCAGCTTGGCTTGTCGGATCCGCTGGCAAATGTTGCCATGACGACACAATCATGTTCTGGGTTTGCAAACCCTGGCAACGATGTGTGTTTCGTCACTGCTCCTTTGCAGATTTTTCTTCGGCTCGATCCTGTTGCTGGAGCGTTGCGCCGGCATGCTCAGTTTCATGCTTCCGAGATTCGCGATGGCACTTCGCAACATGGGAAGTGCCTTGCCTGCGATCTGTGGCTAGTCGCTGAGGCGTTACGATCTGGAAGGGTTCCAGATGTGAGCGCGGTAGTATCCGCTGCTCAGTCAGGGTTACTGGGTAAGGAAGTCGTGGAGAATGCAAAGGTTCAAGGACGTCTTGCTCCTGGAGACGCTCTTTCCTTGCTTTTTGGTAGTGTACCTGACAATGGTGTGGTCAAGTATCCTGGTTTGGTCGATAGTCTCGTTGACTTGCTCGGCTCTTCGGAAGCTACCGCTCTCCAGCGGTCTCGCAAGTCTCGCAAGTCTGCCATTTCCCATTCTGGCAAAACAANGGCGACGCTCTTTCGGGACATATTATTTGGAGCTGTGGTCCGTGAAAGGGCGTATTGTTCTGCGTGTAGAAAGGCAACCGATGTTCTAAAGGATCGCTGCTACATCACTTTGAAGGTTGGTGCCCATGCGTCAGCCACTCCGGTGCGGCTAGAGGATCTCCTGGAGGCCTGGGGCAATGTGGGTGGCTCTGGACCTAANTGCGCACGTGGTTGCAAGAATTCGCGTTGTAGCGTAGCCCAGATGCTTGAGCGGGAACCACCAGTGCTGGCGATCGTTCTNAACCGCTTGGAAAAGGGAAAGAAGAGGAGATCGCCGGTAAGTTTTCCAGAGGAACTGATTGGTCTTCGCTCCGGTCGGTACGCACTGGCCAGCGTTTTGCTGCATTTGGGCGATGGCAGCAAGGATGGGCACTTTGTGTCTATCTGTTCGCAAGGACCTGGCACCTATGTAGAGTGCAATGATCTTGACCAGAGTAATTTAACCTGGGATCAAGTTGCCGTGGCAAAGACGTGGCGAGATGCCTATGTTTTGATCTACGTTCGTCGGCTGGCGATGGTCTCTGCGCCTGTCAGGCAGCCTGGATCTGTTCCTGTTCGAAATCCTCAAACTCCGTCGCCCGAGACTGAGGGGACCTCGTTGCCATGCTTCCCACAGATGTCGGCTGAAGACTCTGCTCATGCAAGGCAGCTGAAAGCGGCTGCTGCAGAGCGACGACGCGAGGAGGCGCGTGTGCGTGGTATCGGTGACTTGAGGGGAGACCGCAAGACCTCCACAACGCAACTTGCTCGAGATGCTGTGGCTGCCATTCAGCGTAGGAGATCAGCACAGGTCTCCCGTGCTCAGGTGCTCCAGGATCTGCGGCAGCAGTATGGGGCGATGAATGTTAATGCCTTCCTGCTTGAAGTGGGCGAGGCAGATGTGGATTTGACCGTGCTCGAAGGGGTTTTGGCTGCTGATCAAGCACGCGTTCTGGAGGGCGAAATCGACCAGGAACTAGCGCGTAATGCCGGGCAGTTCCCTGGGTCGACGCGCTGGCAGTCAGTACTGAATTATATGTCTGACGTGTTGAGGGAAGGCCTGCTCGTTGTGCTTCGCGCCGAGTACAAAAGCCAGTGTACTGCAATCTTGTCGTCTGAGTGGTCGTCGAACTGGGTTGGATGGGACAGCCGCCGGCCTGATGCACCTCCCGACCCTCATGATGGGGATGGGTTGTATCAAGTCCTTGAGTCCTACCGACAGCACGAAGAGGGCGAACTTGCAACGCCTGTAATGCTCGCTGTTCACGATGTTATGCGTCGTCACATTCGTTTGGCACACTCGCACTCTGCTGTGACGCATCTCACGGACAAGCAGAAAGTGGCAGCTTTGTTGCNGCAGGGTTTGAAAGTTGGCAAGGGAAATGTCTGGGGTGCGAACAACTGTCTNGCCGACAGCCTGCTGCAGGTCATGCAAGAGAACAAAATCATTGCTCCNTGTCCCGAGATAGAGAGGAAACAGNCCTGTGCGGCTCTTCGTGAAGCGCTGATAAGGTTGCCCGANAATTCTCCTCTTCGCCCGCGACGTCGTGATGCTGTGAACTCTAGAGACTTAGGCCTGGATGATGGTGCATTCTTGCAGAGTGATGTTCATGGTGAATACATTTTGAAGTTCTTCCTCGAATACTTCGGTGAGCGTAGGATGGTGCTTCGGCAGCTGCCGTCGGCGGGTGTGCGCATCAGCATTTGCTCGAGATTTGATTCCGATGTCATTCTTGCCGAGTACACTGATGTTTGTCAGGCAGTGATCGTAGATGTTGATGATCAGCCCCTTGACTTCAGGCTGTTCAATCGCACTGGAGATGGCGTGTCTGGGTACCACTACGATCCAATCCGTGTGATGAACAGCGAGAGCGCTTCTTCGAGTTCGAGGTGCCCACCAGGGAGCCTGCGACAGGCGTCCCACAGTGGAGAACTCCGAAGAAGCAAGCGCAAGTCTGGAGCTTGATGNCCACTCCTGTTCATGTGTGTGGTGACACTCTTTTNGTGTGACGCCAATCTAGCGTGTCGCTGTAGCAGCGCGTGGCTGTACACAGCCCATTCTGTAAAGGGGGCGGCTCGATTCGACACCCACCAGGTGGGGTGTGTGGAAGGGAGAGCTGTCAGGCGTTTCGGGGGGGGAGGGCACCCGCGCCAACACAACCACACCTTACTCACCACTCCACTTTCCACAAGCATCCAACTACCCATATGACGACTCATAACAACCATGGCGACAGATCGTTTGTGTGATAACGCTATTGTAGCGTGACGCTCGTTTAGCGTGGCGCTATAGCAGCGTGTGGCTGCGTTTGGCCAGTTTTTTAGGGGGGCGGCTCACTCCGGCAACCACGCAGAGTGTGGGATGCTGAACGGCGAGCTGCTAGGCGTTATGGGGAGGGAGGGCACCCACGCCAACACCAACACTCAACTTCCAACGAACACGCACCATTTTTCAACTGCACCTGGCAACAATGGGGGCGGCTCACATCGACACCCACCAAGTGGGNTGTGTGGNAGGGAGAGCTGTCAGGCGTTGTGGGGAGGGAAGGGCACCCGCGCCAACACGACCACTACACCTTCACCACCTNCAATCCACCACACACAACCTTCAAAACAACNATGGGGGCAGCTCAATTCGACACCCACCAAGTGGGGTGTGTGGAAGGGAGAGCTGTCAGGCGTTGTGGGGAGGGAAGGGCACCCGCGCCAACACGACCACTACACCTTCACCACCTTCAATCCACCATACACAACCTTCAAAACAATTATGGGGGCGGCTCAATTCGACACCCACTAAGTGGGGTGTGTGGAAGGGAGAGCTGTCAGGCGTTGCGGAGGGGAGGGCACCGGCGCCAACACGACCACTACACCTTCACCAACACCAATCCACCATACACAACCTTTAAAACAACCATGGGGGCGGCTCAATTCGACACCCACCAAGTGGGGTGTGTGGAAGGGAGAGCTGTCAGGCGTTGTGGGGGGGGGGGCAC
>JGI24539J26755_10000797_pt1 | contig 14885 bp, 16 predicted proteins | sample NorSeaMetagenome_2_FD_26755 | JGI IMG/M metagenome (IMG submission 26755) | reverse complement strand
TTAAAATTTAAGGAGATGTGCTCTTAATCCTTTAATACGTCTAATTTCATAGCGATATCTATATGTTTTTAAAACAATCACAAGAAATGAATTTTTTATTATGTTCTATTTACCAGATAAATGCTGTCTTTTTTTAAGTTTTCAAATCAAAGAATTAATGTATAAGAGCCACAAATTATGAGCAATAACATCAGAAACATCACCATCATNGCACACGTTGACCATGGAAAAACAACCATGATTGATAACCTAATGAAACAAAGTGGTTCATTTAGAGAGAATGAAGTGGTTGATGAAAGGTTGATGGATTCTGGAGAGCTAGAAAAAGAAAGAGGAATTACTATTTTAGCTAAACCTGCTTCAATTGACTGGCAAGGTTCTNGGATTAACATTATAGATACTCCTGGTCACAGAGATTTTGCAGCAGAAGTAGANCGTGTTTTAAGTATGGCTGATGGAGCATTGTTGCTTATTGATTCAGCCGAAGGTGTAATGCCTCAAACAAAATTTGTATTAGCTAAGGCTCTTAAGCAAGGATTAAAACCAATTGTTGTAATAAATAAATTAGATAAAGCCGACCAAAGAGCTAATGAAGTTTTAGATGAAACATTTGATTTATTCGTAAGTTTAGATGCAAACGAAGAACAATTAGACTTTCCAGTTTTATATGCAAGTGGAAGATCTGGATGGGCAGATAAAGAAGTTGATGGTCCAAGAGAAAACCTTCATCCGTTATTAGATTTAATTATGGAGCATGTTAAACCAGCAGAGCTAGATAAAACAAAACCTTTTGCAATGCTATCTACTTTATTATACGCAGATAGTTTTTTAGGAAGAAGTTTAGTTGGTAGAATATCACAAGGAACAGCAAAGGCTAATCAACCTATTAAAGCAATAAATCTTAAAGGAGAAAAAGTAGACGAAGGTAAATTAACCAAAATTTTTAGATACGANGGAACTAAAAAAGTTCCAATTGAAGTTGGAGAAGCAGGTGATATTGTTGTGATAGCTGGACTAGAAAAAGCTAACGTAGCTGACACTATTTGTGACCCTGAAGTAAATGATCCTATTCCTGCAACCCCGATAGATCCACCCACTATGTCTATTACAATAAGTGTTAATAGTTCGCCTTTAGCAGGAACTGAAGGTAAAAAACTTACTAGCACTCAAATTAGAGATAGATTAGTGAATGAAGCTCAAAACAATGTTGGAATTTCTTTTTCTCAAAATACGAATGTAGATTCTTTTGTAATTAGTGGTCGAGGTGAATTAATGCTTGAAATTCTACTTACACAAATGAGGAGAGAAGGCTTTGAGATGACTGTAAGTCCACCAAAAGTTTTATACCAACAAGATGAAAATGGAAATAAGCTAGAGCCAATTGAGGAAATTACAGTTGACTTAGATGAAGAGTTTTCTTCTAAAATAATTGACTCTATGAATAGAAGAAAAGGAAAACTACTTGATCTTAAAGATACAGGAAAAGATAAGAAAAGATTAATTTTTCATGCACCAACAAGAGGTTTAATGGGTTACACGAGTAGATTTTTAACTTTAACTAAAGGCACTGGTGTTATTAATAGAATATTCCATGGCTATGGAAAATTTGAAGGTGAAATGGATGGTAGAAAAAATGGTGCATTAATATCGATGGCTACAGGAAAAGCTGTTGCATTTGCAATATTTAACCTACAGGCTAGAGGTGAAATGTTTGTAACTCATAATGATCCCGTTTATGAGGGAATGATTGTTGGACTAACTCCAAAACCTGGCGACATGATTATTAATGTTATGAAAGGTAAGCAATTAACAAATATGAGAACTCAAGGTACAGATGAAAATGTTGTGTTAACTCCTGTAAGACAAATGTCTATCGCTGAACAACTTAGTATGCTTAATACGGATGAAGCTTTGGAAATTACACCAAAGTCACTTAGATTAAGGAAAGCTATCCTTAATCCTCACGATCGAAAGAAGAATGAGAAGTCAGCAACTCCTCTTTAATTAAAAATTTTTCCAACCAAAAATAAACTTAAAGCTACACAAGGTCCAATTCCAAAGGCAAATAATAAAGTTCCAATGCCTACTGTACCACCTAGGTACCAACCAACACTCATTACACTTATTTCAAGAAAAGCTCTAACAGACGCAATTGGAAAATTTGTTTTTTTTTGAAGACCAATCATTAAGCCATCTCTTGGTCCTGGACCTAAGTTTGCAACTAAATAAATTCCTCCTCCCAATCCTACCGTAACAACTGCAATAGCTCCTAATAAAATTTGATTCAAATAATTTTCTGGCGTTGGCACATATCTTATGCAGACATCAATCATTAATCCAATGATCAAAGCATTTAAGATTGTACCTATTCCTGGTTTCTGCTTAAGTGGAAACCATAAAAATAAAACTGCTATACTTATAAAAATTGTTATTAAACCAACAGAAAAACCTATATTTAAAAATAAACCCTGAGCTAATACACTCCAAGGTGAGGCTCCAGATGCGGAAACAATTAAAAGCCCCTCACCTAAGCCAAAAATAATTAATCCAAGACAAAGAAAAAAAGAAGTTGAAGCTTTAGGTTTTAAATTTAATGGTTTATCTGAACTCCATGATACGCTTGGTATATTCTTAATTTTTAAAAACATTTCTTAATAAATTACTTCTTTTAAATTTAAAGTCTATTAAAGTAATTATTTTATGAAAAAATTATTATTATTAATATTTTTCTTAACGTATTCATTCAATGGCGCTACCCATATGGCTCACTATAATAAGTTCAATAAAATTGAGATGGAAATTTTGAAAGATGGTGAGGTTATTGGATATAACTATTATTTTTTTAAAAAAAATAAAAATGAAACAGTAGTTACTAATCAAATAAAATTTACTGTAAAAATTTTTGGTGCAACTGTGTTTGAAATTGAAGGATATGGAGAAGAAAAATATATAAAAGATAAGTTAATCTCATTTAATTCAAAAACTCGCCAAAATAAGAAGGAAAAATTTGTAAATCTCAAATTAAATGAGGAAAGAAATGAATTTGAAATAAAGGGATCGTCCTACTCAGGAAAAGCATCAACAGATAACGTGGTAGGTAACTGGTGGAGCCATAAAATACTTCAGTCTAATAGTCAAATAAGCCCAATATCAGGGAGTATTAAGGAACAAGTGGTGACGTTTATTGGTAAAGAAAAGTTAGAACTTTACGGTAAATCTTACGATGTAGAGCATTTCAAATTAACATCAAAAGATATGTCTATACCCAAAGATAAAAGATTAAATTTTGATATTTGGTTTGATAAAAAAAATGCCTTGATATTGAAAGTTACTTATTCAAGAATGGGAAATTGGGAATACAGAGTTAAAAATTTTGAATAAAAATTATTTTTTAATCTTTCTATAAAGATCATTTGCACTTATCCAACCAGCTTCTAATCTAGGCCCCACAAACCAATCTGCACAAACTCCAAGATTTAGTGAGGAATTCCAATAACTTTTAATTTTTAATGGACTAGAATTTGATGAATATTTCCAGCCATGATTAAGTGTAAATAGTATTTTGGTTTTTTTTATTTCTGTAAGTTTAAAAAATTTATCAATCAAAACTTTAGAATTTAATTCTTTATTTTCTCTATTCTTGTTAATTTTTTTATTTGCCCAATTATAGGTACTTTGTAATGTCCACAAATCTAAACTACTTTTAAATCTTTTTTTACTATTTTCTTTTGCAGCCCAGCCTAAAATTTTGTCATTAAAAAAATAGCTACTAATATTGTTATTAGTTTTTTTAATAACAATCATGGCAGTAATATTTGCATCCATTTTAATCTTTTTATTTATGAANGGATTTTTAATATATTTTTTAGATAATTTTAATAATTGTGGAAATGGACAGGTTAAAATTAATTTTTCATAAATTTTTTTTTGACCATCTGCAAANGTTAAAATCCATTTTTTTTGTTTGTAATCAATTTTCTTTAATTCATTCTTAAAATAACAATTAATACTTTTTAAAAGATATTTGCTAATATCATTATTGCCCTTGCAGCCTATTATTTTAGTATGGTTTTTTTTTTCTTTTTTAAATTGATTTAAAAATAAATGTTTACCACCCCACTTTTTTAATATCTTTTTTTTTATTAATTCATTAATAAATTTTTTGAATGCTGGAGTTTTAGGTGAAATATATTGAGTTCCATGATCAAATCCTTTTAGTTGATCCAATCTTTTAAAAGATGCTCTTCCGCCAGGGCCTCTTGCTTTATCAAATAGATCAACAGAATATTTTTTACTTAAGAGATTTGCAATTGTTGCTCCTGAAATTCCAGAACCAATTACACAAACGTTGCTCATTTTCCAGCAACTGTCATACCTTCGATCATCATAGTAGGCGAATTTACAGAATATTTAAAATCTAAATCATTAGCTAAAGTTATACTTTTAAACATATCATTAAAATTGCCCGCAATTGTAATTTCACTCACTGGATATTTAAGCTCACCATTTTCAACTAAAAAACCATTTGCTCCTACAGAATAATCACCAGTTACAAGATTAGTCCCATGTCCAATTGTCTCTGTAATATATAAACTTCTAGAATGAATTTTTAATAATTCCTCAAAACTTATTTGTCCGTTTTCAAAATAAAGATTTGTACTACCACCACTTCTTCCATTGGATCTTAGATTTAATTTTTTTCCACTATAAGTATCCACAAGATATTCCTTAAGAAACCCTTTTTCTACTAACTTTAAAGCCTCTGATTTAACACCCTCAGAGTCAAAGCATTGTGACCCCATTCCTTTGACTAGATCAGGTTTATCAAAAATATTAATTGAGCTAGAAAAAATTTGTTGGTCAATTTTATCTTTTAAAAAAGATGTGCCTCTAGCAATGGCTGATGAAGATATTGCGCTCGCAAAAGAACTTAACAATCCTTTTGCTATTCTTTTATCAAAAATTATACTTATTTTGTCACTTCCAATTTTTTTGGGGCTAAGTTTTTTTATTGTTTGTTCAGCAGCAATTTTTCCTAGATTTTTAGGATCGATAATATCATTTAAATGACATTTACTTGTAAACTCATAATCTCTTTCCATACTATTTTCATCTTTAGCAACTGTTACACATGAAGCAGAAAATGAAGATGATCTGTATCCATTACAAAACCCATCACTGTTTGCTAAAATAAAATTAGATTTATTTTCTGTAAAACCTGATTCTGTATTAACAATTTTTTTATCAATTGATGCTACTTCTTCTAGTTCTCTTAAATAATCAATTTTTTTATCATTTTCTAAATGAGATTCATCATATAGATTTAAATTCTTAATTTCTCCTGCTAGTAGATCTTTATCAGGTAAAGAATTAAATTCATCTTCAGGAGTAATTTTTGTAGTTTCAAAACATTTTGAAATTAATGTTTTTAAATTTTCATCTAGTAAATTTGATGATGATATTGAAGATCTTTTTTTTCCAATATATGTTTCAATACTGATTGCCAAACTATCTGATCTATTAGATTCATCTAAAACTCTATTTCTGAAACTCACAGACTCTGAGATGGAATTACCAACTGTTACACTTGCATCTGTTGCACCTAGCTTTTTTGCAAGATCTAAACAATATGATGCTTTGATTTTAAATATTCTTGATCTTTAATCATTTTCTAGAGCTTTTGTTCCACCCACAGTCATTTTATCAATTAAGATTGAAGGTTGAGCTACTCCTACTGGTACCCCTTGACCTGCTTTTCCACAAGTTCCAATACCTGGATCCATCATCATGTCATTTCCAACCATCGACACTTCTTTTAAAATTGATGGACCATCTCCTATTAAAGTTGCCCCTTTAATTGGAGATCCGATTTTACCATTATTAATTTCGTAAGCTTCTGTACAATTAAAAACAAATTTTCCAGAAGTGATATCAACCTGTCCTCCTCCAAAACTTACTGCAAAAATTCCTTTATCGACTGATTTTATCATTTCATCTTGCGTCTGCTTGCCACTTAACATCATCGTATTTCTCATTCTTGGCAAAACAATATGTTTGTAATTTTCTCGTCTTCCACTTCCTGTGGATCTAGTTTTCATTAATCTTGCATTCAACCTGTCTTGCATAAAATTTTTCAAAATTCCATTTTCAATTAAAACTGTTCTCTCAGTTGGTGTACCTTCATCATCAATTGTTAAACTTCCTCTTCTTTTATCTATAGTTCCATCATCTATAATGGTAACACCTTCACTAGCAACTTTTTGACCCATTAAATCATGAAATGCTGAAGTTTTTTTTCTATTAAAATCTCCTTCTAATCCATGTCCAATTGCCTCATGGATTAAAATTGCAGGCCACCCTGGACCTAATACTACTTTCATTTCACCTGCTGGAGCTGGTTTGCTCTCCAGGTTAACTGATGCAATCCTTAATGCTTCTTCACAAATATTTTTCCAATTATCATCTTTTAAATATTCATCATAAGATTGTCTGCCTCCAACACCATAAACACCTGTTTCTTTTCTTCCATTTTTTTCAAGCATAACAGAAACATTAAATCTAATGAGTGGACGAACATCTGTTAAAGCTTCACCACCTGATCTTATAATTTCAATCGATTTTTGTTCACCTGCAAAACTTGCTGTTACCTGTTTAACTGTGGAATCTTTTTTACGTAAGTAATCATTTACTTTATTCAAAACTTCTAATTTAGAATCTAATGATTTTTGTTCAATTGGATTTATATCTTCATAAAATTTATTATTAGTTTTAGGAATTTCATGGTTATAAGTTCCTTTGCTTGATTTAAGAGTGGATTTAAGGTTTTTGGAAGAATTTTTTAAAGACTCTTTTGAAATTTCGTTTGAGTGTGAATAAGCAACCACTTCATCTGAAATAGCCCTAAAACCAAAACCTAAATCAGAACTGTAATTTGAACTTTTAATCTTATTGTCATCAAGTAAAATTGACTCTGATTTAGAGTCTTCAAAATATATTTCACCATCATCACAATTTTTTAATGTATCAGATACTATTTCTTCCACATCATTTCTTGTTAGATCTGTTTTATTAAAAAAATTACTCATAGAAACTTACATAGTTGTTTATGTATAATTTTCAATGGATGATTTTACGCATGTACAAAAGTAACACTAATAGATAGATATTTAAAAGTAATGAAAGTGTATTTTAATAATTCCTGTAAAATATGTAGATCAGAGATCAATTTATACAAAAAAGAAAATATTGAAGAAATTGATTGGGTTGATATCACTAATAATTCTGCTGCAGAAAAAGAAACATCTAAAAAAGATAAAGATCTTTTAAGAAGATTGCATGTAAAAGAAGGAAACAAAATAATTGAGGGTGCAGAGGCCTTTCTTTATGTTTGGAAAAAAATTCCAAAATATAAATTTTTATATAAATNATTTTAAACTTCCAGTAATTTTTACTTTATTCAAATTTGCATATGAAATTATTGCTTATTTTTTATATCTAAAAAATAAAAAACAATTAAAAAATAATTAAAAAACTAATCTAAAAAAAATAATAAAATTTGACTCAATAAAGACATTGAGCAAATAAACATAATCATTACAACAGAATACATTAAGGTGATAATCTTATTTTTTTTTCTTCTTAATCTTACAAACTCTTTATCATCTAAATCAGAAATATCTCTTTCACCTATGACTTGATAATCATAACTCCATCTCCANGTAGAGTCNCCTAGCCTTGAGTCTAAATTATTATAATATCTTATCCAAGCGACAACATATTGTAAGATCAAAAATAAAATTACCATTGTTATGGTTCCAAAAAACATTCTTTAATAATACTTAATTAATTTAGAAGTTTAATTGTTATTTTTGGCTCTTTTTCTAGCAATTAATTGTGTAAGAGAGTCGACCATAGTGTCTGAGGCCTTGAAGATTTCATTATTTTTAAATTCATGTGAAATATTTTTTTCTGGATTAGTTTTATCTTCAATAACTATTCCTTCATCTGGTGAATTATTTTTTATATATATTAATAACAGCCACTCTTCATCGGGTGACTCATCCCATTTTACAAAAATTTCACCTGTTTCAAATCTTTTATCAATACATCTAAAAATGGACATGTGTCTTGTTATGTGTCTTTTATTTAATTGAAAAACTAAACTGCTTGCACTTCTATAAAAACTTTCTAATGCAAATTCTATTTTTTGTCTTGCTATAGTATATTCTTTTTCTTTTCTTAATAATGTTTCTCTGTCTTCATCGCCTTGAATTTTTACACCTAAAGCTTCTACTCTTTCTCTTATTTTTTGATCTCTAATTATTCGGTATTTNTCTTTTAATTTTTCTATCCTCTGCTGAAGACCAGAATAATCGTCTCTTTTTTCTTTAAGTGATATTTTTTCAAGTTTTTCTAGTTCTTTAACTTCTCTAATTCTAAATTTTTCAATTTGTTTTTCTAATCTTAATTGCTTTAAAAATTGCTTTTGTTTTTCAGCTTGTTCAATTCTTAGTAGGGCTTGCTCTTTTCTTAAAAATAATTTTATATCTTTAGCTCTTTGTTTTTCAAGCTTAACTTCTTCTTTTAAAGCTTGTTCTTTTAACTTAATTTTTAACTCTTGTTCTTTTTGTTTTTCTTTTTCAATTTTAATTTTNTCTAATCTTTCACTTTCTTGTTTTTNCAATACAAGTCTTCTTGCTTCATCTTTTTTTAGAGTTTTATATTGAAATATTGTATTAGCTATTTTATCAAAAAACGCTTGAATGTATTTTTCTATACTAAAATTTATTTTAAATTTTATTTCTGGTTTTAATGAGTTTTGAAAATTAATTANTTTTAAAATTAAATTTTTTTTTTGTGGCTTTCTAGTTTTATTATTTGTAATTTTATTTTTTAATTTTTTAATATTACTGGACTTTAATTTTGGTTTAGTTTTTTTTGATTTTTTTTTAATAGGTTTTAATTTTTTATTAGTTTTTCTTTTAACCGTACTTTTAATCTTTTTTGATTTTTTTTTTGTTTTTTTCATGTTCAAGAGTTTTATTTCTATCAATAATTTATTGATAAATATAGTCTCTTGTGACTGGAGTGGATGTATAATTTTTTGTTAATTGAAATTGATACACAACCTGATCTCCCCATTTGAATGCCATTTCACATCCAGCTAAATAAAATTCCCACATTCTAAAAAACTTCTCATCAAACATTTGAATAATTTTTTCTTTATTATTAATACAATTTTCTTTCCAATGTCTTAAAGTGTGAGAATAGTGAAGTCTTAAAACCTCAATATCAGAGACAATTAATCCTGCTTTTTCAACTGGTGTAGTTACTTCGCTCAAACTTGGAGTATATCCTCCCGGAAATATATACTTTGTAATCCATGGATGCGGGTCTCTTGGAGGGTTTACCGATCCTATAGTGTGTACCAAGGAAATCCCATCTTCTTTTAGTAGTTTATTAATTTGTTTAAAAAATTTTTTATAAAACTTTCTACCCACATGCTCAAACATTCCAACACTTACGATTCTGTCAAATTTTTCATTAAGTTCTCTATAATCTATTAATTTAAAGTTTAGTTGATTCTCTAAATTAAGTTCTTTCGCTCTTTTGTTGCAGTAATTAAATTGATTTTCAGACAAAGTTATTCCGGTCACTTCACAATTGACACTTTTAGCAATATCTATTGCCAAAGACCCCCATCCACAGCCAATGTCTAAAACTTTCTGATTAGGTTTGATGTTTAATTTTTTAATTATATGTTGAATCTTGTTATTTTGAGCTTCTTCCAATGTATCNCTCTCATTTTTAAAATATGCACAAGAGTATTGTCTTTTTGGATCTAAAAATAAATCATACAAATCATCTGAAATATCATAATGATGGGATACATTCATTTTAGATTTTTTAATGAAATTAAAGTTTGTCAAATATCTATAAGATCCTCTCAATCTATTTATTAAATAACTAAAAAAGTTAAGCTCATTTCTTCCAAAATTCATCAGCGCTAAATCCAGAAATTCACTCAAACTTCCATTTTCAATTATAATATCTCCATTAGTGTAGGCTTCACCAAAATATAAATCTGGATGAAGCAATAGTTTGTAATAAAGCTTTTTATCTAAAATCTTAACTTTAATTGGTTTGTCACTTTTGGGAGAGCCAATAATATAATTTTTAGATTGTGCATCAACTAAAATAAAACCATCATTCTTAAAAACACTATTTAAGAATCTTGCTAGCTGCATCTTATGCTGCCATAGATGGTTTTATTGCAAAATTTAATTTTTCTAAATTTTCCATTAATTCTTTTTCATCTTGAGAATTTAGAATATTTAAAGGTGGTAAAACATTTTCATAAAACTGATTATGTTTAGAATAATACGTGTGAAGTCCTGATATTAAATTATATTTTTCAAATGAATTTCTAACATCACATAACTTTTGATTAACTGTTTGGTCATTACCAGCTATAAAATCATTATAGACTTTTCTTGCCAATTCAGAAGTGACATTGCAAGTTGCTGTTATAATTCCTGAACAACCTAATTCAAGACCTTTTAATAATTTTGATTCTGAGCCAGGTAAAATAGAAAAATTATCTAATTTTAGATTTTCAAAAAGATTATAAGAGCTATCTTTAACTCCAATAATTTGCTCTGGGAAACGTTTTACTAATTCTTCCACACATTCTATGCTAAACTTATAACCACATAATTTTTCAAAATTATAAAGAACTATTTCACTTTCAGGAAGTGCTTCAATTATTTTTGTATAAAAGTTGATAGCATCTCTATCTTCATACTTGTAGTAGGCAGGAGGCATAATTAAAAATTTATTAAAATCTAGAGATTTTGCTACTCTCATTAAATTAATAGTTTCTCCAAGTGAATTTAATCCTGTGCCTATTAAATATTTTTCCTTATATTTACTTATTGATAATTGATTGAGTAAATTAATTTTTTCAGCAACTGGTATTAGTTGAGCCTGTCCAGTACTACCAAATATTGCCATTCCGTGACAACCTTGATCGATAACCATCTCTGCATGTTCTATAGTTTTTTTTACATCTAATGTCAGGTCTTTATTTATTACTGACATTGAGGCTGCATATATACCTTTTATCTTACTCATAAATAAAATTAATCTAAAAAAAAAATTTAGTAAAGATTAAATAACCTAGCTTATGTCACTTAAAACAATTTCTTTTGCCTCATTTACAATAGATGAGAGCCTAGCAGTTTCTGGTGAAATATCAGGGTGAATTTTTTTTTGTATTTTAATATAGGCTCTATTAACTTTCTCTTTAGTTAAACTTTGAGCAGGATTTAGATTAAGTATTTTGTAAGCTTCTGATGTTGACATAGAAGATGTGCTAGATACATTTTTGTTTTTAAAAGAAAATCTTCCAGAATTTCTTAAAGTTTGAATCAGCCTAAAAAGTGAAATTAATTGAAATAATGAAAGACCTTTTAATTTTAATAAGGCTAAACTTGCAATTGTCAGTGGTAAAGTTAATAAAAATTTACCCCCAATTGCAAATAAAATTGCAAAAATAATTAAACCAATAAAAAGTAATATTCTTAATCCTTTAGATATTTTTTTTGAGGCAATACTCCCAAAAAGTCTCAATAAAAAATATAAGGCAGTCAAAATTAATACTGTATAAATTATTATATTCATATATTTCCTTAATAAATGAAAATACCATATTTAAAAAAAAAACCAGAATTAAAATCTTACCATAATGTAACATGGGAAGATAATTACAGCTGGATACATCAAAAAAATATTTTGGAAGTTTTAAGAGATAAAACAAAATTAGATCCCGAAGTTAAAAATTATTTAGATAAAGAAAATTCTTATGCAGATTATCATTTAAAAGACACTAAAAATTTACAAAAAAAATTATTTGATGAAATTAAAGCAAGAATAAAATTAGATGATGAGTCACTTCCATATAAAGATCACACATATGAATATTGGTCTAAAACAACAGCTATTGGAAATTACTCTATTAAACTTCGTAAAAAAATTGATACTGATTTAGTTGAAGAAATTTGGAATGGTGATGAGGAAAAAAAGAAGTTAGAAACTGAATATTTCGGTGTAGGTGACTTAGAAGTTAGTAATAATGATAAATATCTTGGTTATTCATTGGANACAAAGGGTTCGGAATATTACACAATTTTTATAAGGGATATTAAAACTAATAAAATTATTACAAAAGAAATTACTGAGACCTCTGGAGGCATTACTTTTAGTTTAGATGACAGATATGTCTTTTATTCTAAACTTGATCAAAATCATAGAGCTCGAAAAATCTACAGACATGAAATTGGCAATTTTAATAATCAAGATGAATTAATTTTTGAAGAAAAAAGTGAAGCATTCACAGTAAGTATTGGCTTAAGTTCAGATGAAAAATATTATTTCATAAATACTTCGGATCATAATACATCTGAACAATATTACTTTGGTGTTGATGAAATTAATACAAAACCCAAATTAATAATGAAACGAGAAAAAGGAATAATCTATTCTGTAAGTTCTTGGGACAATAAATTTTATAATCATACCAATAAAGATGCGGAAGATTTTAAAATTGATGTATCAGACAGTTTAGAGAAACAGAATTGGGAAACTTTTATTCCACCAAGAGATGAAGTTTTAATTGGAGGCTGTACATTTTTAAAAAATTGGATTATTCGCTCTGAAACTTCAAATGCATTAGATAAATTGTTTGTAAAAAATATTTCTTCAGGAGTAGAAGAAGAATTAATATTTTCTAACGAAAATGTATATGTTCCTGGTATCTCTTTAACTCAAAGAAATAGAGATACAGATAATGTTTATCTTGGATATTCTTCCCCAAAAACACCATCAAGAGTATATTCATACAACTTATCAACTAAAGCTAAGAAACTTGTAAAAGAGCAAGAAATACCATCGGGCCACAATCCTGAAGATTATATTGTTGAAAGAGTAGATTACAAATCGCACGATGGAAGATTAGTTCCATTAACAATTACAAGACATAAAAAGACTAAAATTGATGGTTCGGCAAATTTATTGCTTTATGGATATGGTTCATATGGAAGTTCAATGAGTCCCAACTTTTCGTCAACAAGATTAAGCTTAATCAACAGAGATATTATTTGGGCCACTGCACATATTAGNGGTGGTATGGAAAAAGGAATGAAATGGTGGAAAGAAGGAAAGCTTACTAATAAAAAAAATACCTTTGAAGATTACATTCATGCTGCAAAATATTTGATTGACAATAACTATTCATCAAAAGGAAAAATAATTGGTATGGGGGGCTCTGCTGGAGGCTTATTAATGGGAGCAGTTGTAAATCAAGCACCAGAATTATTTTTAGGAATTATTATGGCAGTACCATTTGTGGATTCTTTAACCACAAATCTTGATCATTCTTTACCTTTAACTGTTGGAGAATTTGATGAATTTGGAAATGCCAAGGATATTAAAGAACATTTTGATTATATATTTTCTTATGCTCCTTATAATAATATTNAGAAAATGGATTACCCACACATATTAATTACTACAAGCTTAAGTGACAATAGAGTTTTGTTCGACGAGCCTGCAAAATTTACTGCTAAGTTAAGAGAATATAAAACTGATAATAATTTGCTTCTTTTAAAAACAGAGATGAATGCTGGGCATGGTGGAAAATCTGGAAGAGACGGTGCAATAGAAGAAATTGCTATTGATTATGCATTTGCATTAAAAGTTGCTGAAAAAATTTAATATTTAATCTTGAAATATTTAAAATAATTCCCAAATAAAAATAGTAAGTCGCCTAATGGGGCTTGCATAAATAAACTTGCTTAACAAAAGGAGAATATTATGACAAGTAAGGATCTATCAATCTTTAACTCACTAAGACCTTTTTCAATTGGTTTTGACGATATGTTTGATCAATTTGAAAATATGTTGGGAAATGGAAATTTGACAATGCAGTCAAATTATCCACCTTACAACATTAGAAAAACTGGTAAGGACAATTATGCTATTGAAGTAGCATTNGCTGGTTTTAGCAAAAATGATGTTGANGTTGAGTTTGAAGATAATTTATTAACTGTAAGAACTAAACAGATAAATAAATCTGAAGAAAATAATGTTGATGGAGAAATTATTCATAAAGGTATCTCACAAAGACAATTTGCAAGATCATTCACTATTGCTGATGATGTAAAAGTAAATGGTGCTGCGCTTAAAGATGGTCTTTTAACAATATCTTGTGAAAGAATAATTCCAGAGCATAAAAAGAAAAAACTTATTGAAATTAAATAAGCTTGACCTTACTTGCGGGGATTTTTTCCTCGCAAGTACGACTTAAAAACAACCGTTAGATACAAATCCAATTACAATTTTTTCAGGATTAATTTCAAACCTTCTCTCACAGGGAATTCCATATTTTTTGGTATTATAAATTAACTCATAATTCCCTTTTGCATTTTTGAAATCTTCGTCTGGCTTTCCTAATTCCATTTGCAAAACACTTGCTGGTTTACTAATATATTTACTTAATTTTTCATTTTCCTTTTCAATAATNGCATCTGTCTTATCTTTGATGGTTTGACATCCTGTGGTCATCAAAAGNAAAAAAAATGAAATTAAAAAAAAATTTAATTTTTGCATAATTAGATCTTAACAACTCAATTATGGCATAAATATAAACTTCTCAGTTGAAATTTGTGAATAAACATTAGTTTTAAAGGGTATTTGTCAACAGAATCAAATATTTATCTTCTATTAGGAGGACAAATGCTTGAAAATTATTTCAATTATAAAAAACACAAAACAGATTTTAAAACAGAAGTAATAGCTGGAACTACAACGTTCTTAACTATGGCTTA
>JGI24539J26755_10000795_pt1 | contig 14912 bp, 16 predicted proteins | sample NorSeaMetagenome_2_FD_26755 | JGI IMG/M metagenome (IMG submission 26755) | reverse complement strand
ATATCCTCATTTCAGCCGGTGTGCCCAAGGATATGCGGTTCCAGCGATCATCTGCTGTCATTTTTCTGCCGACACGTACGCCGTTTTGCTTCATATGTTGAGCGTAGTCAGCCAATGGCGTGCCTATTCTGTGTAAAACAAAATTGGCGTCACTGGGTATATGCGTTAATTCCAGTTCATTTAAGATGTCGATTAATATGCTTTTAGACAACTGATTGTATTCAAGGCTCTTTTTATAAAACGGTTTATCATCAAGGGCCGCAGATGCAGCCGCTATGGCCGCTGCACTTAGATTGAACCCTGCGGCAAAAGGCTTTATTTTACCGGCTGTGGTTGCCGCAGCAATGCCGTAACCCATGCGCATGCCAGCCATGCCATGCACTTTAGAAAACGTGCGGGTGATAACCACATTGTCTTTGCCCTGGTTAATGAGCTCTAAGCCGCTTTTATAGCGGGCATTGGCTTGGGCATAGTCAAAATAGGCTTCGTCGAGCAAAAACAAATGGGTCTCTGGCGCATTGTTTATCCAGTCAAACAGGGTGGTGAAATCAACAATATTGCCAGTGGGGTTATTAGGGTTACAAATGTTAATTAACACTGCGCCGGTTTGTGCCATGGTCTGTTTTTTTAGGGCAGCAATGTTCATCTCAAAGTTTTGCCCAACGGGTACTTGAATAACCTTTAGATTTTCTGCTTTACAGTAACCGTTGAGGTCACCAAAGGTAGGGGAGGGTTCAACCATGGTGGCGTTGTTTTGAGCGGCATAGGTAGCAATGGCCTGTAATACTTCGGTTGAACCGTTGCCAAAGATTATCTGTTCAGGCTTGACGTTGTGAAGGTCTGCCAGTTTAAGTTTAAAGTCATCAACAGCGGCATCTGGGTAGCGGTTGCCACAATTTTCAATAGCAGTTTTTGCCGCGGATAAGGCGTTGGGCGACATACCAAGAGAGTTTTCATTCCAATGTAACAACAGTGGCGCAGCATTTTGGCGAAAGGGTAAGGTCGCGGTGCTATTGGCGAATACTAATTGCGCGTTCGTGGCCAGTCCTAACCCCGTAACGCCTAGCCCCAATTGTTGTATAAACTGTCTACGAGAAGGTTGCAGATCCAAAGTTTTCATTGATTGTCCTCCGGTCTTTGATGACATCAACTTTAACGGGGTTAGCGCAAAAAAGAAACGATACGATACACAGTATTACTATAAAAGCTTTCTATTTTGTAAATTTCATCGCCAGTTCAATTTTCGCTAATGCCTCTTATTATAGAGGTTTCAGGGCACTTACTGAGTTGGGACTATGGTTCGATGTTAGGCCTTGGCATTAATTATCGTGATGTGCATCACAATTTGAGCAATTAAACGTTTTATTTAGGGTGCATGAGGCACGGCACAATAATTTGTGCCCTATACTCCGCACTAAAGGGGTCTACTGAAACAAAGATAAAAAGGTAACGACTTAGGTAAGCAAAAAGCTCAATTGCTACTTGATCCACGGAAGGTACTTAAATTTAAGGAAGAATTATGTTCATCAAAAAATGCTTAGTAGTAGCGCTGTCAACTGTGTTGGCGGCTTCATTTGTAATTTCGTAAGAGACTGCGGTTGCTAACGTATCTCAGGCAGCTACAACTGCGGGCACAGCGGCGGGCACTTTTGCTGGAGTCTCTATAGCAGCGGCGATTGCAGTTGGGTTTGTAGGGCTAACGGTTATAGCCAACGCGGTGGATAATGGCTCTGTAGGAGACTCAATGGTAGAGCCTATAGATCCTTCGACGCCCACCACAGTGACCACAAACACAGGTACCACAACCAAAGGTACAGGGACCACAGGAACTGCAACCACAGGAACTAGCTCTACAGGTACGACGGGTGCCTAATCTAAATGAGCCATTATGACGCCTTGGGAACCAGCTATTTTGAGTGAACAAAACATTGTGACGTTGAGCGTTGCAAAATGGCTAAAGGTAATACGCTATGTGAACGCGTCTAGTGATGCTGACAAGTACATGTTTGTTTTACGCTTGTGGGCGAATACTCAGGTCGTTAAAAATACCAGTTATCAGGCGTTTGACGGGCTTATAGGGGAGAGTGCGAGCGACCTTACAGCCGTTACTTTGCGCATTGAGCAAATTACCGAATGGGTAGAAGTGACCATGGGCAGCTCTAGCGTGCTGCTGAATGTGCGTGAGTTAGCGATATGTCAGTTAGATAAAAGCGCAGGTACATGGACGGTTAGCTCTGAGCAGTGTGTCAATTTGCGCCAGGCCATTGGTTTTTCAAACAGGCCGGCGGACAGTTGATAGATCGTTTAGGATTAGGTATGGCGACTATTTAAGCAGGCTGCGCACTTTTTCCGCGCAGTCTTCTGCTGGGCTCCAGTACCAGCCTTTAGGATCCCATGCTCGGCCACAGCTCATGTAAACACATTGCGAATAGGCCTGTATAGCGGGTTCGGTTTGGTTAAGTTGTTGTAGTGAACTTGCCTTTGCCCAGAGTGCCATAGACACATCATTAACCAGGTAATTTTGTTCAATTCTTTGTTTGTTCTTTTGGCTGACTTTACCGGTGCGAGGGCAGCGGGTTTTGTCATCATGCATTTTCTTCTGAGCATGACCTGCCTCTGGGCCCCATTGCATAAAACAGGCGTCTACTGTGGCTACAGCGGCCGCATACTGCTGGTCAGCAAATTGGTCGACTGCTGTAACTGCCCAGTGGGCTGAGTCACCCAATTCGGGGTTGTTAGACAAACATGGATTGGCAAGTATGGTGTCACTAACAGGGCTTTCAGCTGCAGTAGTCCCTACCCAAAGTGCCACCAAGAGGAAGGTAAAGGGAATGATAGTTTTCAAAGAAATAGCCTTTATTAAAATATTGTCTACTGAGCTGCAATATTACCCCAATGCGCGCACTATTAGCGTCAATTTTATGCGCTTTTTTGTTAGCCGGATCATTGCGGGTTAGCGTAATATTATTAATCAACAATATCTATGGAGGAGCCATGCAAAGTTTACTATTTACCTGTGTTGTTTTAACCTTAATTAATGTGTATTTATTGATTTATATCAATACTTTATGGCTATATCCTAAATAATGGATTAAGAAGACTAATAGCAACTCTCGCTCGTTTAACCCCAGAGTTAACAACCAGGCTTGTGCCGGTATTACAGTGACAATTACAGCGGCACTGATGTGTGTTAGCTGGGCCGCGTATTTTTATGCGCTCATTTTTTAAAGGCAGGTTGTTCTGTGCGTTGATGCTTAGGCCGATAAAAATACGGGTTAGCAGTTCCAATTAAAATCTGTTTGCACTATAGTTACGTTAGCACCGATTTGTTCCAGATTGCGGGGTGCTTTATAAATACCAGCTAAACCGGACCGTCGATTAACCCCGACTCATTAACCCGATTTAGCACTGCTGAATTGGGTTTTTTGCATTTTACAGGTTGGCTTTCCTTAAAAGCTGGGCATTTGATAACCAGATTGTGCGCCCGCACCTTGCAAAGCACTAAAGAGGATAAGACTATGAACGATCGAGAAAAGACCAGCTATCGCCTGATCAATCACCCCGGGAAAACTCATCCAGTCACGTGCGCCGCATTAGCCCGTTTAGCGGCACATCAGCATCGGATGGCGCTCCGTCAGCGCTATTTTTGCTGGGCTCTAGTCGAGTCTCCAAAACAACGCTAAACAAAACCTATTTGCACTGCAATACAGGCGTAATTTGTGTCGCAGTGCAATACGTTTTTGTCGTCGATTTGGAAGCATATTACTATTTTTGAGGACACAATGCGCAAAAATTATCTACTGAATATTTAGAGTAAAAACCATGACAATAGATCACGAAATTGATACTTCTGAAACACCTGATTTTGACGCTGTAGTTTCTACTAACACTGCGGCTGCCAACGATGCACCCAAGTCATTTGGCTTTGGCACACAGATTCGCAAGTCACCATATTTTGATGCCACTGTACGCTGGGGCGCCACTGGGTTTTCGGTGTATAACCACATGTACATTCCCCGCGATTTTGGAGATCCACAGCAAAACTTTTGGAACCTGGTTAATGCGGCAACACTCAGTGATGTGGCAGTAGAGCGTCAGGTAGAAATTACCGGGCCGGATGCCGCCACTTTTGTGCAACTGTTAACACCTCGTAACCTATCTAATTGCGCTGTGGGCCAGTGCAAATATGTACTGATTACTAATGCCGATGGTGGGGTGCTTAACGACCCTGTGTTACTTCGACTGGCTAAGAACCATTTTTGGTTATCTCTGGCTGACAGCGATATTTTGTTGTGGGCCCAAGGACTGGCCGTTAATTCGGGTCTAGATGTTCAGGTGTGTGAGCCCGATGTATCGCCTTTGCAGCTGCAGGGGCCACGATCGGGTGAGATTATGCAGTCGGTATTTGGGGATAAGATTAATGAGCTTCGTTATTACTGGTTTGCAGAGTTTGAGCTAGACGGCATACCGCTGATTATTTCCCGTACCGGTTGGTCTAGCGAGTTGGGTTATGAGCTGTATTTGCGTGATGGCAGTCGTGGGGACGAGTTGTGGGAGCGTCTAATGGCCGCTGGCCAAGCCTATGGTTTACAGCCGGGGCATACCTCAACCATAAGGCGTATTGAAGGCGGTATGTTGTCCTATCATGCGGACATGGACAGTCGCACTAACCCTTATGAACTGGGGTTAGGTCGCTTAGTGGATTTAGACATGGACGCCGATTTTGTTGGCAAGGACGCATTAAAAGAGATTGCCGCTAACGGTATTGAGCGCAAGCAAGTAGGGCTGTTGATTAGCGGTGAGCCAATCACTGGCTCTAATAACGAGTTCTGGCCCATTATGCATGGCACACAGCAAGTCGGTGTTGTGACATCTGCGGTGTACTCGCCACGTCTTGATGCTAATATTGCGCTAGCCATGGTGAGTGTTGAGTACAGTGAGTTAGGTACCGAAACTGAGATAGTGACTCCAATAGAGCGCCGCAGTGGTACAGTTGTTGAAAAGCCGTTTTATGATCCTAAAAAGAGTCTAGCGGCACTAAAGAGCGCCTAACTAACTACCGCAGGTATGTTTATCAATCACGATCACTACGCAGACGCTTATTTAAAGCAAATACTCATCGAGGTGCGTTGCATTGCCTTGGTGGGCGCTAGCCCTCGACCTGAGCGGGACAGTTATGCCTGCATGCAAGTGTTGCTTGAGCAGGGCTATAAGGTAATACCGGTGAATCCGCGAGAGGCTGGCAAATCTATTTTAGGGCAGCGCTGTTATGCGTCCTTGGCGGACATTGGCCAGCCAGTCGACATGGTGGAGATCTTCCGCTCATCTGAGGCAGCTCTGGGCGTTACCGAAGAGGCTATAGCGATAGGGGCGAGCGTGGTATGGATGCAACTTGAAATACGCAATCCACAGGCTGCGAAATTGGCCGAGGCAGCAGGGATAAAAGTTGTTATGGACCGCTGTCCAAAGTTAGAATTACAAAAATCCTATTGGACGGGTGTCCCTAACTAGGTCAGGCTAACAGTCTGCAGATTTGGAGATAGGTTAATGGTCGATCACGTGGACAGCTCACTGTTACTCAGCGATTACGCGGATGGCGTGTTGCGCTTAACACTCAACGATGGAAAGCGACGCAATGCGCTGTCCAGTGCCATGCTGGCAGAACTCTCTAGTGCTTTTACCCGTTCAGCAGAAGACCCACAAGTTAGAGTTATTGTGCTTGCTGCTAATGGGCCTGTGTTTTGTTCGGGGCACGATTTAAAAGAAATGACGGCGGCTCGCGCTGAGGCCGATAAGGGTCAAGCGGCATTTCAGCGTCTGTTTGCTGCCTGTGCTGATGTCATGCAGTTAATTGTGCGCAACCCCAAGCCGGTTATTGCTGAGGTGGCCGGCGTTGCTACCGCGGCTGGCTGTCAGTTGGTGGCTAGCTGTGATCTTGCTATGGCCGCCAATACGGCAAAGTTTGCAACCCCAGGGGTTAACCTTGGGTTGTTTTGTTCGACCCCCATGGTGGCATTGTCGCGCAATGTGAGCCGCAAGCACGCCATGGAGATGTTGCTGACGGGTGATATGGTTAATAGTGATCACGCCCAGCAAATGGGTTTGATCAACCGTGCTTTTGAAAGTGATGCGTTAACCGATCAAACCATGGCCTTGGCCAAAAAAATTGCCAGTAAATCCACCATGACATTAGCGGTGGGTAAGCGCGCCTTTTATGAGCAAGCAGAGATGCCATTAACCGAGGCTTATGCTTACGCGTCACAGGTCATGGTCGATAACATGCTAACCCGCGATGCCGAAGAGGGCATTGATGCGTTTTTTGGTAAGCGACCTCCACAATGGAATGATCAATAATTGCCTATGTCGACTATCTACGATACCAATCTTGAGCAAAACCCTGCTAATCATCAACCGCTGAGCCCCTTGCCGTTTTTAGAGCGCGCTGCCAGCGTATTTCCCGATCATATTGCAGTCATCTATGGCGATGAGCAACTCTCTTACGCGGCGTTCTACGCACGTTGTCGTCGCTTTGCCTCGGTGTTAGCCGATCACGGTATTGGCCGCGGTGACACGGTGTCAGTGATGCTGGCCAATACACCCACCATGTTAGAGGCCCACTATGCGGTGCCTATGTGTGGGGCAGTGCTGCACTCTATGAATACCCGCTTGGATGCCACTGCCATTGCTTTTCAGTTAGACCATGGCGAGAGCAAGGTATTAATCGCTGATACGGGGTTTTCAGAGACTATGGAGGCGGCACTAGCGTTGGCGTCGGCAGAGCCTTGGGTTATTGATTATGAAGACAAAGTATTTCCACAGGCGGGAAAACGTCTTGGGCGTGCAGATTATCAAGAATTAGTAGACTCAGGTGATGTTAATTTTGACTGGTTGATGCCGCTCAATGAGTGGGATGCTATCGCTCTTAATTACACCTCAGGCACCACCGGAGACCCCAAAGGGGTTGTTTATCATCATCGTGGCGCTTGTCTTATTTCACAGGGTAATGCCATTACCGCGAACATTCCTAAGCACCCCGTGTATTTGTGGACATTACCCATGTTCCATTGCAATGGCTGGTGTTTTCCGTGGACCCTTTCAGCCTTAACCGGCACTCATGTGTGCTTGCGTGAGGTGCGCGCCGATGCCATTTATGCTGCGCTATATGACCACAAGGTGACCCACCTTTGCGGTGCTCCGGTGGTCATGTCGACTATTTTAGCCGCTGATCCTGCAGTCAAGCGTAAATTAGCTAGCAGTGTCGACTTTTTTACTGCCGCTGCGCCACCGCCGGAGTCTGTGCTGTCCGCTATGGGTGCCGCTGGCTTTAATGTGACCCATTTGTATGGGTTAACAGAAGTGTATGGGCCCGCGGTAGTCAATGACTGGCATGCTGAGTGGGATAACTTGCCCGGTCCAGAGCAAGCGTCGCTCAAAGCCCGTCAGGGTGTGCGTTACCATGCGCTAGAAGGGTTAGATGTGTTCGACCCAGCGACCATGCTACCGGTACCACGCGACGGCGAAACGCTAGGGGAGGTGATGTTTCGTGGCAATGTGGTCATGAAAGGCTATTTAAAAAACAAGCGAGCCAACGATGAGGCCTTTGCCGGTGGTTGGTTCCATTCGGGTGATCTTGGTGTGGTTGATGCTGATGGTTACATTCAGCTGAAAGATCGCTCAAAAGACATTATTATTTCCGGTGGTGAGAATATTTCATCTATTGAAATAGAAGAGGTGTTGCACAAGCATGGTGATGTAGTGGCCGCAGCGGTTGTGGCAATGCCTCACAAAAAATGGGGTGAGACACCCTGTGCCTTTGTTGAATTAGCCGACAACTCGCCATTAACAGCCGATGACTTGATCGACTGGTGTAAGCAGCACTTAGCCGGTTTTAAAGTGCCCAAGCAGTTTGTTTTTCAAGCCATTGTTAAAACATCTACCGGCAAGGTGCAAAAGTTTCCACTGCGCCAACAGGCCAGTGCGTTAGCCGCCCAATAGGTTGATTTGAGGGCAAAAAAAAGCCCCTAACATAGCAGGGGTTGTGGCTTAATCAATTCGCCTACCTTGTGTTATTTCGCTGCAACATCGCTAGATTTGCGTTGTGTTTATTGCGATCAATCTGGTAAAAGGAAATACACAGAATCATCAGCATCCATACCGTGACAACAGCAGGTACATAGAGTGCTCCCAAGCGGAATAGGGCATCGTCAGGTACACTTCCTGGTGCAACAGAGACAGGGAAGTTAGCGATCGTCAGTATGGTGGTCGCCATGACTATGCCGAAGCCTTGAACACACTTTTTAACAAAGGTCATTGAGGCAAAGAATACGCCTTCAGATCGACGCCCTGTCTTGACTTCACTCAGTTCAACCAAGTCGGCAATCATTGACGTAGCCAGAGTTTGATAGGCAATAATTAAGCTCACGTCGATGATGGTAATGATCAGCATCATTGGGAAGAGCCGCGGGTCGCCGTTGTCCGGCATTATGCCAAGCAGCCGCAGAACAATCATGGCTGGCAAAATAGTAAAGGCCAAAAGTCCAATGGTAATAGCCGCTCTTTTTTTGCCAAAGCGTTTAGAAAGGATTGGCGTAATAGTTAGAGCTATGGCAGCAGAGAGCACCACTGATAAAGAAATCTGGCCCAACTGAACAGTGGAAAAGCCCCAAAAAAATGAGTTAATGTAGTGTGATAGCCCGGTAGCAACACCGGTGCCAATAGCCCCAAACAATGCAGCGGCGAACAAAGCAGCAAACGAGCGGTTCCAGAGTGTTTCGAAAATATCTTTGTAAATGCGAGCGACTGATAGCTTGGTCTTAGGGGGTGCCATTTTGAGATTGGATATAAAGCTATGAGTACCCAGCGAGGAGGCCATGATAGCGATAAAGATCACAATAGATGCCACAAGCCCCATCTGGCCATAGCCTTGCAGGTTAAATAGTCCATTAGCAATGGTGTCGGTGGGCACCAGTAAATAGGTGAGGGCAAAAAACCCCATAAACGTACCGCCGGCCCAACCAAAAAAGAACCGATAACTGAGTATGCTAGTGCGTTCATCATAGTCATCGGTCATTTCTGCGACTAGGGCAGAGTTAGGAATCTCAAACATAGTAATCATTGTGCGGACCACAATAGCCAGCACTACAATGTACGGAAATAGGTCATTGCCGCTTAAGCTCGCTGGGGGATTCCACATAAAAAAGTAGGACACTGCGACGGGTATCGCGGCGGCATACATAAAGGGGTGCCGACGACCCCATTTATGGTGTGTGTTATCAGAAAAGTAGCCAATTAAAGGGTCACTGAAGGCGTCGACTAGCAGTGCAATTAACAGCGCTAGGCCTACTAAATACGCATCAACACCCATGACCTGACTGTAAAACAGCAATATAAAGTAATCAAAGCCATTACCCTTGATGCCAAAGGCGACTGAGCCAATGCCATAGGCAATTTTGTTGGCGGGTGAGACTTTTAATTGGCCCATCTGGACTACCTGTTTAAGGGTGCCTGTCAGCGTTAATGCGTGATTAACGCATTCAGTTTAGATTACCCAATGCCGTTCACTAATATTGAGTTGGCCGTGCTTCCAGCATCACGGTGTTTTGCAATGGCTTGGTACTCATCCGAGGTCATCCACGCCAACGCACTTTTCTTAGAGGGAAACTCAATAATAACCGAACGCGTATCTTCCCACTCGCCCACCAACAACGTTGGCTCTTCATCCACACTGAGCATTTTGCCATCAAACTGTTTGAATACCTCCGCAAAGCCACTTTCATACAAGTCATATTGACTGCGATCATGAATGGTAAATCTAGCAATGATGTAAACGGCCATATTTTTTCCTATCTGACAAATTAAAGTGAATAGTTGGATCCTGGCTATGCACCATAGTCTAATTTTCGAGTCAGTTAAGCCAGTGTTTTATTTTCTATTTGAGAGTGTGCTCGATCATAGGTTAGGTCAGTAAAAGAGACGGATATTCCAAATGCTGGTCCGAGAGATACCTCTGTGCTGTTACTACGTAAGTTTGCAGGAATTATTGAGGGCTAAAAGTGAAAATCGAACTACTAAATTTATTAGCTAAGTAATAAATTTAGTAGTGATGAGAATCGGTAGTCTATGGTTAAAAGGTCGCTCTATGTTTAATAGACCCATGACAAGGGCCTTATGAGCGCAAACTGCCGAGGTCTTGGGTAGCAGTGAGGTCGTATTATTTAACATGGGCCTAAATCTAAAGTATTGCTCAATACCGTTTACTGATACTAGCGTTAGGAATTAATTATGAAAAACATTACAGGTTTTATTTTATCGTGTTGTACCGTTTTTGTTTTGACTCCCTTAACTATTGCCGACAATCATGCGCCACAGGCAACGATGGAGGGAGCCTTCTCTACACTTATAGTCGCAGCGCCTGATGTGGGTAAATATGTGGCGAGCATGAAAAAAGATGTCACACCGTTTAAGGCTTTGGGCTCACAAGGAGCCGGTGTTTGCGTAGTAAAGAGTGGCCACGATTATCCCGGTCAAATGCAGGTATGGAATGCATTTTCAAGCGTACAAGCGGCACTGGTTGGTTCTTCTAAATACGACCCCAATGCAGCCCCCAGAAGGCTTGCAAGACTGAGAGATGTTAAATATGCGGTCACTTGGAAGCCCATAAAGCCCTTCAAATTGGCGCCAGGCTATGAGCGAGTTCAGAGAGTGAAGGTTGCGTCTGAAAATGTTCCAGCATTTGTGGCGTCAATGTCCGATTTAGAAGCAGCGATTCAAGAGGGCGGCCATCCAGACTTCTTTAATGGCGTATTTGTCCCCATCGGTGGTGGGAAGCATGAGTCACAAACACTAATGTTACGCTCCATTAGTCCGACGCCCGCAGCCTCTGGCGCGCTGTTTGATGAGTATTTTGCAGGAAATGCTTCATGGGCTGCCGCCTACATGGCAGTGGCTCAGCACATTGACTCAGTTGAAAGTGATAATTTTGAATTGTGTGAGCAATTTTATTTCGGGGAATAATCTCTGAGTAATACCAGCGCAAGCAATCTCAGGTCATTTTGAAATGATTGAGATTGCTTGTCCATTCCAATCAGTCCAATAGTAACCCAGCTAGCATTTTTCGGTGGTGCTGAGGGTCCCCATATTGATGTTGTGACCACTGCGCTCGGCGAATATAGAGCATGGCGTTGCAGTCGTAGGTGAAACCCATGCCGCCATGAAACTGCACAGCTCGATCGCCGGCGAAAGATAGTGCTTCTGCGGCTTGTGCCTTGGCCATTCGACAGGCAATTTCGCTATCATTATCCAGTGGACCACCATCAATGAGGGTGGCTGCGTGATAAATAAAGGTTCTCGCTGAGTCCATTTGAATTAGAATTTCTACCGTCGGGTGCTTAAGCGACTGATAAGAGCCGATAAGACGGCCAAATTGCTTTCGCGTTGTCAGGTAGTCAACTACAGTGTCAAGTGCTGCTGCCGCACAACCTGCGGCTTCTGCGGCGATTAATAAGGCACCAATTAGGCGAACGTCTGGCAATACTTCGGCACCATTGACAAGCAACGCTTCCGCAGAGACGCTAACTCCGCTGAAATCAACGTTAGCCGCGCGTTTTGTCTCATCGACCAGTGTTTTATGTGTGATTGCGTCGGCGCCCAACTGAGTGGCTTCAACGATCACGAGCTTTAATGCACCATCATGATTAGCTAATACTAAAAAGAAGTCGGCGACGGCGGCATCATTGACCAATAGTTTTTTGCCGTGTAGTTCAAAGCTATCGCCCTTAGCGGTAAGTGTGCAGCTAGTCCCAGTGGCTCCCCAATCTTCATTATCTAACAATGCCATAGTACCAATCGAACCTTCAGCCATGCCGGGCAGCCATTTGGCCTGCTGAGCTACGCTTCCGCCGCGGATAATGGCCTGGGCAGTAATGGTTGACGAGATGAAAGGGGTACTCAGCATATGCCGACCCATACTTTCAACCAGCGGAATGGTCGCGCCAATACCCATTTCAGAACCACCGTATTGCTCGGGTAACGCAAGTCCAGTCCAGCCTAGAGCCACCATTTGGCTCCATATTTCAGGATTGAAGCCGGTCTCGCTCTTGAGTAAGGCGCGCACTGCACTAGTGTCAGAATTATCCCGACAGAAGGCTTTGGCACTGTCCAGAATCATCGCTTGTTCTTCACTGAATGCTATTGAGAGATTTGCTGTTCTTGTCATTATAGGTTCCTCTAATCCTTAGGTAGGCCGAGCACATGCTCGCCAATGATGTTGGCTTGGATTTGGCTAGTGCCGCCGCCAATGGTGGTAGAGAAATTGTTCATGTAGGCACGCTGCCAAAAGCCGCCTTCAACCGCGTCCTCGTCTCCCACGTAGAGCGCACTCGATGCACCTTGAAGGGTCAGCGAGTATTGCCGCATACGACGGAAAAACTCTGTACCACGCAGTTTGGTGGATAACGCAAGGGAGTTAGGGTAGTCAGCACAAAGTGCCGGTATCTTGACCCGATTTTCAGCCAAATAAAGTGCCTGCTCTTCAATCAAAAACTTCACCAGATTGTCGCGTGTCACGGGGTCTTGCATGATCGGTTGACCATCGCGCTCAACGTCTTTTGCGATACGCAGCAAATCATTCATGACCGTGGAGAGAATCGACACACCGCCGGCAGCGCCAGCTTCGGCCCCGCGCTCATATTGTAGGGTTTGCATGGCGATTCGCCAGCCATGACCTTCTTCTCCCATCAAGCATCTGGCGGGAATACGCGCATCGGTAAAAAAGGTTTCGGTAAATCCATAATCACCGGTGAGTTTTTGAATAGGGGAGGTTGTTATACCTGCCGCGTTCATAGGTGACAGGAAGAACGACAAGCCATTGTAGCGGCGCTCAGCCTGTGAATCTGTGCGTGCCAGCAAGATCATATACTTGGCGTAATTGCCCATGGTAGTCCAGATTTTGCTGCCGTTAATAATGTATTCGTCACCATCTCGTTCAGCGCGCGTTTGGATACTACCCAAGTCAGAGCCATGGTTGGGCTCTGAAAAGCCCTGACACCAGATGTCTTCGCCAGTGAGAATGCCCTTGAGGTAGGTTTCTTTTTCAAAGTCCGTACCAGTGTCGATAATGAGCGGCCCAGCCCATCCCAAGCCGATCACGTTAAAACAAATAGGTACACGGGCGCGTTTCATTTCTTCGTCGGCAATTTGTTGAAAGATACGGGGCATACCGCCGCCGCCGTATTGTTTAGGCCACGCCATACCCAAGAAGCCTGACGACCAGACCTTATGCTGCCATTCACGGAGGAACTCAAGCACTTGCTCAGAACCAACCTCCATAAAGGTTTGTGGAAGTAAAAAGCCGGGGTCGGCAGGGGTGTTATTTTTGATCCAGTCGATTACGCCTCTACGAAAGTCGGCGAGTTCAGTACTGTCAATGGCGGCATGGTCGTTCATCTGTTTGTTCTCTGTTGGTTCGTTTCTCTACCTTATAGGGCGGTTAATTATAGGTCTTCTTAATTGGTGCCATTCGGATTATATTTAGTGCCAAAAGACGTATTGCTACTAGATTCTCTGAGATAATACGCCTGAAAATAATATTTATATAATACTTTAATTTAATTCGCTAATACATTGATATTAATGTATTTAATGTTTTATTTGTACTAGCTTGTTAGTCGCAGAGGCAGTTGCAATTAGTACGCCGTCCTGAAACATTTCAGCACTAGTAAACGCGATACTCTTGCCCATCTTAAGTACTTTTGAGCGAAGCTCTACTGGGGCGGGCCGACAAGACAAAAGATAAGTAATATCTAAATTTAACGTCAGCGGGTTTACCGTAAAGTCATGAGCATGAAGAACATACTGTGCCATGACGGAATCCAACATACCGGCAATAAAGCCACCCTGAACAATGGTGCCGTTGGAGTGGGTGAGTGCCACTGAGGGCTCAAAAGTACAGTGGTAGGTCTGAGTCGGTTCGTCAAACCAGTAGTCTTTAAACCCTAATAACTGAAGAAACTCTGGTTTTTGTGACAAGAATATTGACATGGCTGGGCTAAGGGTCTTCATAGGGTCTCTATTATCTATTGAATTTCACATAGCATACTGCGGATACACCTTTTGTAAATAGTTTAGTTATTTAACGACTATAGTTAAGCAGTACATTCTTTAAAACCCTTGGAGATTATTATGAAGCTAAGATCAATGGTAGTTTTATTATCGACATTTATGCTTTCAAGCACTTTTTTGGCCGCTGATAATGGGCTTTCTCATGCGTCGGCCGAGTGGCAAATTACCGCCTATTCAGGTGCTGCACCCTCATTCATTGGTAATTTTGCGACTATCGTAGGGGGCGACGGTGATGTGCTGCGAGAGGGCAGTAATGGTTGGACCTGCACTGCCACGAAGCCGATGCCCGAAAGCGGCTTTGAGACAGCCCATCATGCGTTTGCGCTGTGCGCCGATGCCGAGGGTTTTAAATGGGCCGCAGCGTACATGGCGGGCACCAAGCCGGTGATGGAGCGAGATGCTTACATTTGGATGTTGCACGGTGATACGGGTGAGGATAACAATATGCCCGGAGGTGACAAGGGTATGGCGATGAAGCATGGGCATTGGATTGAGTCTGGCCCGCATCTGATGCTAATGCCTAGGGATCCGGCAACTATCGCTAATTTTCCAACTGACTTTAACGTCGGAGCTCCCTATCAAATGTTCAAGGGATCAGACTACGCTCATTTGATGATTCCATTTGAGGGCTATTACAAGTACCAGCCTGAATCTGCGCCAGAGTAAGATATTTAGTCGAATTTGAGCCGATGTAGAAGGCTCAGGATGGTTACACCCCGCGTTAGACTGTGATAAGGTTTCGGCTGATTTTAAGGGCGGCTGGTTTTGCCTTAACTACACGAAACTAACTATCT
>JGI24539J26755_10000788_pt1 | contig 14954 bp, 7 predicted proteins | sample NorSeaMetagenome_2_FD_26755 | JGI IMG/M metagenome (IMG submission 26755) | reverse complement strand
ATCGCTGCCGTCAATGTTGTCTTTCCGTGGTCAACGTGCCCAATTGTACCGACATTCACATGCGGCTTATTTCTTTCAAACTTTTCTTTAGCCATCTTAGCGTCTCCTCAACAGGCATCTGTGTTAAAAATTTTTAAAGCGCTTGCTCGCAACTTGTGAAGCTGCAGCGCTCGAAGGTGGCCATCTTATACGTCGATTCACAAGAGTCAACGCCCTTTGCCATTAAATCGCGGTTTTTTTTGCATTTTTGTACAAAATTGCGACATAACCTACCTCAGCAAGGTTAAAACTCATGATTTGGGGGAATTTTAGACTGATTATTTGAATTTTTCTGCGCTTCGTGCCGAATATCCTGTATACTCGCGCGCGTTTTGCAGGCCCCAAATAACCAGACTTTTAAAATCGAGCAGAATAATGACTGACTTATCTCACTACAGAAATATTGGCATCTTTGCACACGTTGATGCTGGAAAAACGACCACAACTGAACGAATCCTTAAACTCACCGGTAAGATCCATAAGACCGGCGAAGTCCATGATGGCGCCGCCACTACCGACTTTATGGAACAGGAACAAGAGCGCGGAATTACCATCCAGTCGGCAGCAACAACGTGCTACTGGAGAGATCATCGCTTCAACATTATTGATACCCCTGGGCACGTCGACTTCACAGTTGAAGTGTACCGCTCTCTAAAAGTGCTTGATGGTGGCGTAGGTGTTTTCTGCGGCTCTGGTGGTGTCGAGCCTCAGTCTGAAACTAACTGGCGGTACGCTAACGAATCTGAGGTGGCGCGAGTTATCTTTGTGAACAAACTTGACCGTATGGGCGCTGACTTCCTACGTGTGGTTGGCCAGGTTAAAGACGTACTGGGTGCTAACCCTTTGGTGATGTGTCTTCCAATCGGTGTCGAAGAAAATTTTGTCGGACTGGTTGACCTTCTAGAGCGCAAAGCTTACGTATGGGACGACTCCGGTCTTCCAGAGAACTTCGAGATTGTCGACATCCCTACTGATATGGTTGACTCGGTAGAACAGTACCGCGAAATGATGATCGAAACTGCCCTTGAGCAAGACGATGATCTCTTGATGGCTTATATGGAAGGTGAAGAGCCTTCTGTAGAAGACGTCAAAAAGTGTATTCGCAAAGGCACTATCGCACTGGACTTTTTCCCAACTTATTGCGGTTCGGCGTTTAAAAACAAAGGTGTACAGATGGTTCTGGATGCTGTTGTCGACTACCTGCCTTGCCCAACTGACGTTGAGCCTCAGCCATTGACTGATGAAGACGGTAACGAGACGGGTGAGAAAGCCATTGTTTCAACTTCAGAGCCGCTGAAAGCGCTAGCGTTTAAAATTATGGATGATCGCTTCGGTGCTTTGACTTTTGTCCGCATCTACTCCGGCGTACTTAACAAGGGCGACACTATCCTCAACTCATTTACCGGAAAAACTGAACGAATCGGTCGTATGGTGGAGATGCATGCTGATGATCGCAACGAGATTGACCGCGCGCAAGCCGGTGATATCATCGCCATCGTAGGCATGAAGAATGTTCAAACTGGTCATACGCTATGTGACCCCAAGCATTTAGTGACACTTGAACCTATGATTTTCCCTGAGCCCGTTATTTCTATCGCCGTTAAGCCCAAGGACAAAGGCGGCTCTGAAAAAATGGGTATTGCTATTGGAAAGATGATTGCTGAAGACCCTTCATTCCGCGTTGAAACTGATGAAGATTCAGGCGAAACCATCCTCAAAGGCATGGGTGAATTGCACCTGGACATCAAGGTTGACATTCTCAACCGAACCTACGGTGTAGATTTGATTGTTGGCCAACCACAGGTTGCCTACCGTGAGACGATTACCGCTGCTCTAGAAGACAGTTATACCCATAAGAAGCAGTCTGGTGGTTCTGGCCAGTTTGGTAAGATCGATTACCGTATTAAACCCGGCGAGCCGGGCACAGGCTTCGTGTTCAGTTCAAAAGTGGTTGGTGGTAACGTGCCTAAGGAATTTTTCCCGGCAATTGAGAAAGGCTTCAAAGGCATGATGGAAGAAGGCCCGTTAGCTGGCTATCCCGTGCTTGATGTTGAAGTTGAGCTTTATGATGGTGGTTTCCACGCCGTTGACTCATCGGCGGTTGCGTTCGAAATTGCTGCCAAGGGCGCCTTCCGTCAGTCCATGCCAAAAGCTGGCCCACAGATCATTGAGCCAATTATGAAGGTCGATGTTTATACCCCTGAAGATCACGTTGGTGATGTTATCGGTGACTTGAATCGCCGCCGCGGCATGATCAAGGACCAAGAGCCAGGTGTAACCGGCGTTCGTATAAAGGCCGACGTGCCACTGTCAGAGATGTTTGGCTATATTGGTCATCTACGCACTATGACCTCAGGGCGCGGCCAGTTCTCTATGGAATTTGCCCATTACCTTCCTTGCCCACAAAACATCGCAACTGATGTTATTGCTGCCGCCAAGGAACTCAGAGAAGCCAAGTGATGAGCCTCTCTGATTAAAAAAACCCCCGCTGGTGCTAACCAATGGGGGTTTTTTTTGCCTAATTATTTTCCGACTGAGTACTCAGCTCGTGTTTTTTGCCATCACCGCTTCGGTAATGTTTTTTGGTGCTTCAGAGTACTTATCAAATTCCATAGTAAAAGTGGCTCTGCCCTGAGTAGCAGAGCGCAGATCCGTTGCATAACCGAACATTTCGCCGAGAGGCACCTCAGCGTTAATTACCTTGCCCACCGAACTGTCTTCCATTCCTAAAATAATACCGCGGCGACGATTCAAGTCACCGACCACATCACCCATATTAGCCTCAGGCGTAACAATTTCAACTTTCATAGTCGGCTCTAGAAGTACAGCACCACCAAACTCAGTCAGCTGCCTAGTCGCCAGCGAGCCAGCGATTTTAAATGCCATTTCAGATGAATCAACATCGTGAAAAGAGCCATCATATAAAGTCGCTTTGACACCCAATAGTGGATAACCCGCAAGAATCCCGTTCTGCATTTGCTCCTCAATACCTTTAGCAACCGCAGGTATATACTCACGGGGCACACTTCCACCGACGACCTCATTAACAAACTCTAACCCTTCAGCGCCAGAATCTTCAGCAGGCTCAAACTTTAACCATACATGGCCATATTGCCCACGACCACCAGATTGACGGACAAATTTTCCCTCAATTTCGCAGCTATTACGGATGGTTTCACGGTAGGCCACCTGAGGCTTACCTATATTAGCTTCCACTGTAAACTCCCGCCGCATACGGTCGACCAGAATATCGAGGTGCAACTCCCCCATTCCAGAAATAATCGTCTGCCCACTCTCTTCGTCTGTTTTAACTCTAAATGACGGGTCCTCTTGGGCAAGTTTACCCAAGGCAACACCCATCTTTTCTTGATCAGCTTTGGTTCTAGGCTCTACTGCTACAGAGATAACTGGCTCGGGGAATTCCATTCGCTCAAGAATAATTTTATTAGTCTCAGCGCACAGGGTGTCACCGGTGGTGGTATCTTTAAGCCCGATAGCGGCGGCAATGTCCCCAGCGCGGACTTCTTTAATCTCTTCNCGACTATTTGCATGCATCTGTACCATGCGACCCACTCGCTCACGCTTCATTTTGACCGAATTAAATACGGCAGTGCCACTCTCAAGCGTNCCAGAATAAACCCTCATAAATGTTAATGTACCGACAAAGGGATCGGTCGCAATTTTAAAGGCTAGCGCCGCAAAAGGAGAGTCATCATCGGCGCTACGTGTCGCTTTTTCGCCATTTTCCATCTCACCGTCAATGGCCTTGACCTCAGTAGGGGACGGTAAATATTCAATAACAGCATCCAACATAGCCTGGACACCTTTGTTTTTAAAAGCTGAGCCTCCCAAAACGGGAACAATCTCATTGTCTAAGGTTCGAATCCTCAGTCCCTGCTTGATCTCTTCCTCGCTTAAGGTCTCTCCTTCTAGATACTTCTCCATTAGCTCATCAGTGGCCTCTGCCGCAGCTTCCACCAAATTCTCATGCATCTGCTGGCAATCATCGAGCATCTCCTCAGGGATCGGTGAATACTCAAATGTCATACCCTGACCCTCTTCACTCCAGAGGATGGATTTCATTTTCACTAGATCAACGACGCCCTTAAATTTTTCTTCTGCGCCAATGGTTAACTGCAGCGGAACTGGCAGCGCACCCAGGCGCTCTTTAAGCTGCTCAACGACCATTAGATAATCAGCACCAGCCCTATCCATCTTGTTGACGAACACCATACGTGGTACTTCATACTTGTTCGCTTGCCGCCACACAGTTTCAGTCTGTGGCTGTACCCCTGAAGATCCACACAAAACAATGACAGCACCGTCAAGTACGCGCAGAGAACGCTCAACTTCAATGGTAAAATCGACGTGTCCCGGCGTATCAATAATATTAATGCGATGATCTTCAAACTGTGCATCCATACCACGCCAAAAACAGGTGGTTGCCGCGGACGTAATAGTAATTCCGCGCTCCTGCTCCTGCTCCATCCAATCCATGGTGGCAGCTCCATCATGCACCTCACCAATCTTGTGTGACATTCCGGTGTAAAATAAGACCCGCTCAGTCGTCGTGGTCTTACCTGCATCAACGTGAGCGCAGATGCCTATGTTGCGATAGCGATCTATCGGTGTCTTGCGTGCCACAATATTTTTCCTTTTATTTAAAACACAAAAAGGTGGCTATTATAGCCACCTTTTTGAGAACATCTTCTAACAAAGCGATGTTTAGAAACGGAAGTGCGAGAACGCCTTGTTCGCTTCTGCCATGCGGTGCACGTCTTCACGCTTTTTAACCGCTCCGCCTTTACCTTGAACTGCATCAATCAGCTCACCCGCTAGACGCTGCGGCATAGACTTCTCTCCACGACTACGCGCGTAATCTACAAGCCAACGCATTGCTAACGCAGTACGACGCGACGGACGGACCTCAACGGGCACTTGATAGGTGGCTCCACCTACACGACGAGATTTAACCTCGACGAGAGGCGCAACATTATCTAACGCCTCTTCAAAGACTTCCACCGGACTCTTCTTCAAACGCTCCTCCACGATATCTAACGCACCATAGACAATTCGCTCTGCGACCGACTTCTTGCCACTAACCATCACATGATTCATAAATTTAGCGAGAGTGATATTGCCAAATTTCGGATCCGGCAAGATCTCCCGCTTTGCTGCTACTCTTCTTCTTGGCATCGTTTTGCCCTTCTCTTCAGGTTTGTCTAGGGATAGGCCCTAGCCTTACTTGATTGTTAACCGAATACTACGCAATTAGCCCTTAGGCCGCTTAGTACCATATTTTGAACGACGCTGAGTACGGCCGTTCACACCCGCTGTATCCAATGTGCCACGTACCGTATGGTAACGAACACCAGGAAGATCCTTTACACGACCACCACGAATCAACACAACACTGTGCTCTTGCAAGTTGTGGCCTTCACCACCAATGTATGAAGTTACTTCATAGCCACTGGTAAGGCGAACACGACACACTTTACGAAGTGCAGAGTTTGGCTTCTTCGGAGTTGTTGTGTAAACGCGGGTACATACACCACGACGCTGCGGACAGGCCTGCAATGCTGGTACGTCACTTTTACTAACTTTGCGCTTTCTCGGCTTACGAACCAACTGGTTGATCGTTGCCATGCAATTTTTCTCCAAATTAAAAAAAGTCTTTTTATNAGACTGTTTGTTCCTTGAACATAGTCCCCAAAAACAGAAACTACACCCAAAAGGGAGCGGCATTTTAATTACCGCACTAGCGGGAGTCAAGCACACATTACTATTGCCTTAGCAAAATTCATATCAATGATATGATCACACCATTGCAAAGGCGCCAGTCGTTATGCAATTTTCCCTTAGTCGTCTAACATTTCAGCGCTCAATGCTTCACTTAATGCTGCTTCAACATCTGCCGCTGTCATTATAGATTCTACTTCTGCTTCACGACTCTTACGTCGCTGCGCGTGATACGACAATCCAGTTCCTGCCGGAATAAGTCGCCCTACCACCACATTTTCTTTCAAGCCTCTAAGAGGGTCAGACTTGCCGGTTACGGCAGCCTCAGTAAGAACCCTGGTTGTCTCCTGGAACGACGCTGCTGAGATAAAGCTTTCAGTTGCTAGAGACGCCTTGGTAATACCAAGTAGCTGACGCTCATATTTCGCAGGCTGAAGCCCTTCTTGACGTAATCTTTCATTCTCTTCAAGAACCCGCCGATACTCTACTTGCTCACCGCGAATTAATGTCGAATCACCCATGTCAGTAATTTCAACCTTACGTAGCATCTGGCGAGTAATAACCTCAATGTGCTTGTCATTGATTTTTACACCCTGGAGTCGGTAAACGTCTTGAATTTCATTGACGATATACTTAGCCAGTTCACTAATACCTTTAAGACGCAAAATATCATGGGGAATTGGAGGGCCATCAGAAATTACTTCACCCTTCTCAACATGCTCACCCTCAAACACACTCAGAGTTCGCCACTTAGGAATCAGCTCCTCATATTGCATTTTACCATTCGGTAATGGCTGCCCATCATCAGGAGAGATAACTAAACGTAACTTACCTTTGGTTTCCTTACCCAAAGTAACCGTTCCTGTAATCTCAGCGAGGATAGCCGGATCTTTGGGCTTACGTGCCTCAAACAAATCAGCTACTCTTGGAAGACCACCGGTAATATCTTTAGTACCACCCGCCTCTTGAGGGATACGAGCAATAATCTGCCCAATATCAATCGTGTCGCCGTCGATCACATTAATACTTGCGTTAGCAGGTAATGGATAGTGAGCAGGGACAGTCGAGTTAGGGAAGATGAGCTCTTTACCCTTTTTGTCTGTCAGCGATATCATAGGCTTGAGGTCTTTACCCGCCGCATTTCGATCATTTGGATCAATAACCGAGATACTGGTCAAACCAGTCATGTCATCAGTCTGCTGCCGAACACTCAAACCCTCTTCCATTCCAGAGAAGGCAACCTTACCAGCTACTTCAGTAACAATTGGATGAGTATGCGGATCCCAGTTAGCGATTACATCGCCAGCTGAAACAGCCGCGCCGTCAGCAACTCTAATTAGAGCGCCGTATGGAAGTTTATAGCGCTCGCGCTCACGACCGTTTTCATCAGCGATAGCAAGCTCCCCTGAACGCGATACCGCGACCAGATGCTTATCTTTATTCTGAACTGTCTTGAGGTTAATAAGCCGAATGACACCATCTTGCTTAACCTTAACACTATCAACAGCAGACGCTCGAGAAGCCGCACCACCAATGTGGAAGGTCCGCATAGTAAGCTGCGTTCCAGGCTCGCCAATTGACTGAGCAGCAATTACACCCACCGCTTCGCCCTGATTGACACGATGTCCTCGGGCCAAGTCACGGCCGTAGCATGCAGAACAAATACCATGCCGCACTTCACAGGTTATTGGTGAGCGCACGATCACTTCATCGATACTCAGTTTCTCAATGTGTAAAACCCACTGCTCATCGATCATCGTACCAGCCGCAACGGCTATTTCTTCAGTGCCTGGCTTGTAGACATCTTTAGCAACAACACGTCCAAGGATTCGATCACCCAATGAAGAAATAATATCTCCACCTTCAATAACCGGAGCCATCAAGAGACCTTCAGTGGTACCACAATCAACTTCAGTAACAACTACGTCTTGAGATACATCCACTAGACGTCGAGTTAAATATCCTGAGTTTGCTGTCTTCAACGCCGTATCAGCTAGGCCTTTACGAGCCCCGTGAGTAGAGATGAAGTACTGCATTACCGTTAGACCTTCACGGAAGTTAGCCGTAATCGGTGTTTCAATAATTGAGCCATCAGGTCGCGCCATCAGACCACGCATACCCGCCAGCTGTCGGATCTGCGCTGGGGAACCACGAGCACCAGAATCCGCCATAATGAATACTGAGTTGAAAGAATCTTGTTCTTCTATCTCACCATCACGGTTAGTTACTTTCTCAGTGCTTATGCCTTTCATCATTGACTTGGCAACACGATCATTGGCTTGCGACCAGATATCAATCACTTTGTTATATCGCTCACCTTGGGTCACAAGACCAGAAGCAAACTGGCTAACAATTTCTCGCACCTGATCTTCAGCCGCAGAAATAATCTCAGTCTTGTCATCTGGAATAACAAAATCATTAACGCCAATCGAGGCACCCGAACGAGTAGAGAACTTGAATCCCGTATACATTAATTGATCAGCAAATATGACGGTATCTTTAAGACCTACACGTCGATAGCACTCATTCAGAATAAGCGAGATTGCCTTTTTTACCATCGGCTTGTTCACTAAGCTAAACGGTAGACCTTCTGGCACTGATTCCCATAGGAGAATTCGACCGACAGTAGTTTCAACTATCTTACGCTCTTCAGTGCGCTCGCCAGTTACCTCGTCAACTAAAACCTCCAAGATACGAACCTTTACTCGAGCTTGAAGCTCAACATTGTCTGAGTAGTAGGCACGAGAAGCTTCTTTACCGTCGGCAAATATCATACCTTCGCCTAATGCATTGACCTTATGACGAGTCATGTAATAAAGACCTAGGACAACGTCTTGTGATGGAACAATAATCGGCTCACCTGAGGCAGGCGATAAAATATTATTGGTTGACATCATCAAAGCGCGAGATTCCATCTGCGCTTCTATCGTAAGCGGCACATGAACAGCCATCTGATCGCCATCGAAATCGGCGTTGAACGCTGCACAAACAAGGGGATGTAGCTGAATCGCTTTACCTTCAATTAGCACTGGCTCAAACGCCTGAATACCAAGACGGTGGAGCGTCGGCGCCCGATTCAATAACACTGGATGCTCACGAATCACATCATCAAGAATATCCCAAACGACAGGCTCTTCACGCTCAACCATTTTCTTGGCAGCTTTAATTGTCGTTGCTAAACCACGCAATTCCAATTTGCTGAAAATAAACGGCTTGAACAGCTCAAGTGCCATGCGCTTTGGAAGACCACATTGATGTAAGCGCAATGTAGGACCACATACGATAACAGAACGTCCAGAGTAGTCGACTCGCTTACCTAATAGATTCTGGCGGAAACGGCCGCCTTTACCTTTAATCATATCTGCAAGCGACTTCAACGGGCGCTTGTTCGAACCTGTTATCGCTCGGCCGCGTCGGCCATTATCAAGCAGTGCATCAACAGATTCTTGTAACATACGCTTTTCATTACGGACAATAATATCTGGCGCACTAAGTTCAAGTAGACGCTTTAAGCGGTTATTACGGTTAATGACGCGACGATACAGATCATTCAGATCAGAAGTGGCAAAACGCCCGCCATCCAAAGGTACCAAAGGGCGTAAATCAGGTGGTAAAACTGGCAATGCCTGCAATACCATCCACTCTGGCTTGTTACCAGAACCGTGGAAAGCTTCGAGCAATTTCAATCGCTTAGAAAACTTTTTAATCTTGGTTTCAGATTTAGTATTGGGAATTTCCTCCCGAATTTGCGCAATTTCCTCTTCCATAACAATTTCTTTTAACAGCGACTGAATAGCTTCAGCCCCCATCGTGGCGACAAATTCATCACCAAATTCTTCTAAAGACTCAAAATACTCATCATCAGTGAGCAATTGGCCTTTTTCTAACGTCGTTAAACCTGGATCGGTAACTACATAAGACTCAAAGTACAGAACACGCTCGATTTCACGCAGTGTCATGTCGAGCATCAAACCGATGCGCGAAGGCAACGACTTGAGGAACCATATATGTGCAACGGGGCAGGCCAGCTCAATATGCCCCATTCGCTCTCGACGCACTTTGGTAAGCGTCACTTCAACACCACATTTCTCACAGACAATGCCACGATGCTTCATGCGCTTGTACTTGCCACACAAGCACTCATAATCTTTCACTGGACCAAAGATCTTGGCACAGAAAAGACCTTCACGCTCTGGCTTAAAGGTACGATAGTTGATGGTTTCAGGTTTCTTTACTTCACCAAATGACCAAGAGCGGATCATTTCTGGTGAGGCAAGACTAATCCGAATGTTATCAAACTCGGTATTTTGTTCTTTCTGCTTGAGTAGATTGACTAAGTCTTTCAAGGCTTTTCCTCCAGTAACTGGGTTTGCCGGGGCGATCAGTCGCCCCGACTATCACTAAGCAAATTAGCGCTTATTCGTTTTCCAACTCCATGTTGATACCAAGGGAGCGAACTTCCTTAACCAACACGTTGAACGACTCTGGCATGCCAGGCTCCATTCGATGATCACCGTCGACAATGTTTTTATACATCTTTGTTCGACCAGCAACATCATCCGACTTAACCGTAAGCATTTCTTGAAGCGTGTAAGCAGCACCATAAGCCTCCAGTGCCCAAACTTCCATCTCACCAAATCGCTGTCCACCAAACTGCGCCTTACCACCCAGCGGCTGCTGAGTAACAAGACTATATGAACCAGTCGAGCGTGCATGCATTTTATCATCTACTAGGTGATTCAGCTTCAGCATGTACATATAACCGACGGTTACTGGACGATCAAACTTGTCGCCGGTACGGCCGTCATAAAGGGTTGATTGGCCACTTTCTGGCAAATCAGCCAACGCCAACATACTCTTAAGCTCAACCTCATGAGCGCCATCAAATACTGGCGTTGCAATAGGGACACCTGAACGCAGATTAGACGCTAACTCAAGAACTTCGCTATCACTTAACTCTTTTAGGTCCGTGCCATAGACGGTATCGCCTACATCGTAAACCGCTTGCAAAAACTTACGGACTTCTGCAGCCTTTGCTTGCGCCTTGATCATGGCATCAATTTTGACACCTAGACCTTTGGCCGCCATGCCCATATGAACTTCAAGGACCTGACCAACGTTCATCCGCGAAGGAACACCCAACGGATTCAGAACAATATCAACCGGCTCGCCGTTTTCATCGTAAGGCATATCTTCAACCGGCTTAATCACCGAGATAACACCTTTGTTTCCGTGACGACCAGCCATCTTATCACCAGGCTGAATGCGCCGCTTAACTGCAAGATAGACTTTGACCGTTTTAAGTACGCCAGGCGCCAAATCATCACCGCTCTGTAACTTGCCACGCTTCTCTTCAAATCGATCATCCAGTTGCGTGCGACGCTCCCCTAATTGGGTTTGAGCAGCAGCGATCTGATCATTGAACTCAGCTTTCTCCATACGCATAGAGAACCAGTCGTCCGTTGAGTAATCAGCGACCGCTTCCGCAGTTAGCTTCTCACCCTTCTTAAGACCTTCAGCTTTAACAACTTTAGCGCCATCGAGTGCCGCAAATAGACGCCCTAATGTCGCATTTTCAACGATACGGTACTCATCATTGAGATCCTTTCTGAATTGATCTAACTCAGCTCTTTCAATATCAAGAGACCGCTGATCCTTATCAAGACCGTCGCGCGTAAAGACCTGCACGTTAATCACAGTGCCTTTAATACTTGTTGGCACTCTGAGTGAGGTATCTTTAACGTCGGAGGCTTTCTCACCGAAGATGGCACGTAAAAGTTTTTCTTCTGGAGTAAGCTGGGTTTCCCCTTTCGGTGTCACCTTCCCAACTAAAATATCACCAGCAGCAACCTCAGCACCGATATGAACGATTCCAGACTCATCAAGTCTCGCTAGAGCAACCTCACCAACATTTGGAATATCCGCAGTTATTTCTTCGGACCCTAGTTTAGTATCACGAGCAACACAGGTAAGCTCCTGAATATGGATCGTTGTGAAGCGGTCTTCTTTAACCACGCGCTCTGAGATTAAGATCGAATCTTCAAAGTTATATCCGTTCCAAGGCATAAATGCAATACGCATATTTTGCCCAAGAGCCAATTCGCCAAGATCAACAGAGGGTCCATCAGCGAGAACATCGCCACGAGAGATCTCATCACCCTGCTTAACGATTGGTTTTTGGTTAATACACGTATTTTGATTAGACCTGGTGTACTTAGTCAGGTTGTAAATATCGACACCGGCTTCGCCAGATTCAACTTCACTATCACCTACACGGACAACAATACGGCCAGCATCGACACTTTCTACAACTCCACCGCGCTTTGCGACCTTACAAACACCGGAATCACTCGCGACAGTTCGCTCAATACCAGTACCAACCAGTGGCGCTTCAGCTCTCAGCGTTGGCACAGCTTGACGTTGCATGTTTGACCCCATGAGTGCACGGTTAGCATCATCATGCTCCAGGAAGGGAATCAGCGACGCCGCAACAGAAACAACTTGCTGAGGGGAAACATCCATATAATCGATGTCTGCAGGAGCCTTAGTTGTAAATTCACTCTGGTGACGAACAGCGACCATATCATCTGCAAATTCATCCTTGCTGTTAATTGTGGCTGATGCCTGAGCAATAACAAACTGGGATTCATTAATCGCAGACAAGTACTCAATATCTGAGGTTACCTTGCCATCGACAACTTTGCGGTAAGGCGTCTCAATGAAACCATAATGGTTAGTTCTCGCATAGGTTGCCAAAGAATTGATCAAACCAATGTTCGGACCTTCCGGGGTTTCAATCGGACAAACTCGCCCATAGTGAGTCGGATGCACGTCACGCACCTCAAACCCAGCTCTCTCACGCGTCAAACCACCAGGCCCGAGCGCAGAAACACGCCGCTTGTGAGTAACTTCAGACAATGGATTGTTTTGATCCATAAACTGCGACAACTGACTTGAACCGAAAAACTCTTTCATGGCCGCAGCAACAGGTTTAGCATTAACTAAATCTTGAGGCATCAGACCTTCGGACTCAGCTACACCCAGACGCTCTTTAACTGCGCGCTCTACGCGCACTAATCCAACTCTGAACTGGTTTTCCGCCATCTCGCCGACTGAACGGATTCTACGGTTACCTAAGTGATCGATATCATCTACCGATCCCTTACCATTGCGGATAGAAATGAGCTTACTCATGACATCAACAATATCAGTGGCTTCGCCAAACTGCTCTTTTAAGTCATGCGCTTCATCAGTCTTCAGCAGCGAGAAATATCGCTCGTCATAAAGAATGCCAGCGCCTTGCTCTGCTTCGCGATCTAGACGACGGTTGAACTTCATACGCCCCACAGAGGAGAGATCATAACGCTCAATATTAAAGAATAAATTGAAAAACAGATTTTCTGCTGACTCTTTAGTTGGCGGCTCTCCTGGGCGCATCATTCGGTAGATCTCTACCAATGCTTCCATTTGGGTGCGCGCTGGATCTGCACGTAGGGTATCTGAAATAAACGGCCCACAATCGAGGTCATTTGTATACAGAGTTTCGATATCCGTAATACCAGACTCAAGCATCAACGCCAAATTTTCTTCGGTGATCTCAGTGTTACATTCAAGTAATAATTCACCTGTCTTTGCGTCTGCAACATCTTGCGCTAACGACCGCCCAATCAGGTATTCCTGAGGAACTTCAAGCGTAGTCACTTTGCCTTTTTCAAGCTCTCGAATGTGACGGGCAGTAATTCGGCGGCCCTTCTCGACAACCACAGCTCCTTTCTTGTCTTTAATATCAAACACTGCGATCTCACCACGCAGTCTTTCTGGGTCAAGCTCCAAGGAGAACACATCTTTCTTGAAGTGGAAGATACTAGTGTCAAAGAACTTTCCAAGAATTTCTTCGGAGTTATAACCTAAAGCACGCAACAATATAGTTGCCGGTAATTTCCGGCGGCGATCAATCCTTACATACAGGACATCTTTGGGGTCGAACTCAAAGTCCAACCAAGAACCACGATAAGGAATGACGCGGGCGGTATATAACAGTTTACCCGATGAATGAGTCTTACCTTTGTCATGGTCAAAAATGACACCTGGAGATCGATGTAGCTGCGACACGATAACCCGCTCAGTACCATTAATAATAAAAGTACCGTTTTCGGTCATCAGCGGGATCTCTCCCAAATAAACCTCTTGCTCTCGAATATCCTTAATCGCTTTGTTAGTCGACTCTTTGTCGTAAATAACAAGGCGTACTCTTACCCTTAAAGGAACAGAGTAGGTAACGCCGCGCAACTTACACTCTTCTTCATCAAAAGCTGGCTTGCCCATGACGTAGTCGACGTACTCCAGAGCAGCATGGCCCGAGTACCCAACAATTGGAAAAATAGAGTTAAGAGCAGCATGCAAACCGGTGTTTAGTCGATCTTCTACCGACACACCTTTCTGCGTGAATTTTTTATAGGAATCAAGCTGGATCGCCAACAAATAAGGCAGGTCCATGGTATTTGGCAATTTGCCAAAATTCTTGCGGATACGTTTCTTCTCAGTGAAGGAGTAAGCCATTTGTATTCCTCGGTGTTAACTAAATTGGGACTATTCAATCTTGAGTCTAGACTCAAGTTCGTCGTACCTGTAAATTCCCGTACTTACAAGCAAGAAAGGGCCGAAGGGAAAAGCCCCTTCAGCCCAGCCTGAAAAATCAGGCGACCAGCCTACAAAACCTACTTAAGTTCCGCAGTTGCGCCAGCTTCTTCTAATTGCTTCTTAGCTTCTTCAGCATCGCTTTTAGAAGCAGCTTCTTTAATTGTAGAAGGGGCTCCGTCAACTAGCTCTTTTGCTTCTTTCAAGCCAAGACCCGTGATTGCACGAACGGCTTTAATAACGTTTACTTTCTTCTCGCCAATCGAGCTAAGAACAACGTCAAATTCAGTTTGCTCTTCAGCAGCAGCGCCATCACCACCACCTGCAGGAGCAGCAGCAACTGCAACAGCTGCCTGAGCAGAAACACCAAACTTCTCTTCCATTGCGCTTACTAGCTCAACAACGTCCATCACGCTCATTTCAGCGATTGCATTCAAGATATCTTCATTTGATAGGGCCATTTTGGGCCTCCTATATTTGTCTAATTACGAGACGACGCTTACGCGGCCTCTTCTTTTTGAGTTTTAACTGCTGCTACG
>JGI24539J26755_10000783_pt1 | contig 15018 bp, 1 predicted proteins | sample NorSeaMetagenome_2_FD_26755 | JGI IMG/M metagenome (IMG submission 26755) | reverse complement strand
CACAGATTCCATTGTGTTGATGATTGGCCCTTTCAGGTCCTGAAATTCTTCGGAGCTTGATGTCTCCGGCGATGAAATGTTGTCACCAACCTTACACTTGATATGCAGGCCATGATGGAAACAGCACACACCTACTGCACATACCCTGCAGCGATAATCTGCTTTTCCATTGCATTCTACACAGTACTGCTTACGCAATCTTGATACGATTTTCTCGATCGGATCTTCTGCTCTTTTTAGGCCAGCATTTACTGCTTTCCAGCCATAGGCTTGGTACTTGTGCGATTTCGGAAGTTCCCATCGCTCATGCGTCCATGTGCTTGCTTTCGGAATCTCACAAGATGATGATGCTTTTGAACTCCTTTCCTGAGGCTCCCTTTCCTCGTACGAGGTGGGATTCGAAGGATTGACAACTTCCCCAGGATTGAATCCCAGTTTCTCAAGATTCCCCTTTGAGTCCGCATTGTGATAATGTGGAAAGTCATTACGACTTGGGACCTTGTTGGAGCACTCAACCGTATGTTGAGTGTTTGGCTTTGACATCTTTGTGAAACCACTGTCGACATCCGTTCTCATTTTGAGATTAAGTTTCTCTTGAATGAGGGCAAAATTATCTTGCCACTTTTCTTTCTTGCTTGAGGCTCTTTCCTTCTCAAAATCCTGAGAGAGGCCGATACCCTTTTTTCTTCTATTCCACCTGCCTTTGTGGGGTGATTCCTCTATCGGGTAGTCCCTTTCCTCGTACGAGGTGGGGTTCTCGTAGATGTCTTTTCCTTCTTGTATTTCTTCCAAGAAGGCATTCTTCAGCTTTTTCTTCTCCGTCTTGCTCAGTTCATTTAGGCATTTCACCCATTTTTTCCAATTCACCAGGAATGGCGACTGTCCCATTTTTGGTTCCCCATAATAGAATTCTTCTATCTGCTTGATAGGATTCTCTGGAGACCTTTTTGGAATTACTTCTGAGCGCATCACGGTATGTTCCTCCCCTTGTGATTGGAAAGACCTTGCTGGCGGTGCATCACTGGATGATGACGACTGCGTTGGTTTTTCCAGTCGCACAATCTCCCCTGCGTTGCCAGTTAAGGGATGCTCCTGAGTAGGGAGCTGATGTGACGGTTGCCAAGGATCTTCAGGGACGTACGTCACCGAAGAACTGGAATCACTTGTTTGAGTTGTTGATTTCCAAGGATGGTGCAACTTGATTTCCTGTAGCTTCCAAGGATATCCTTGTTTTTTCTCAACCGTATCCTTATGGATGCTCTGATCAAACAACCTGAGGACTTCAACTATGCTGCCATGACGGAGTCCTGTTTCCCATAGAATCCCGGTTTGAGGCAGCAGCTGACCCTTAAAGGTCAGCCAGGGTTCACCNACTGGGCAGACGATCTTGTACTTACGTACAAGAGCCAGTCTCAGCTGGTGGACNGTTGCCCCCAGGGCCATGGATATCACATGTTTGTCCGAATAAATGAGAGTTGATTTCATTTCTGCTGGGAATTGAAGTACCAGCTGAAAATGATAATTCAACAATAATGCCGGAGGCCGTCGTAAGTCCGTGTAGGGAGGCTCAGATAACATCGCCCTTGCTTGATCCACTGACTTGCCAGGGGCCTGCAGACAATAGTTTACACCAAATTCTTGGCCAAATTCCTCAAAGAAGCGAGGTCCAGGCCCAGGGCTTCTGGATCTGCTCCTATTATCGAAACGAAGTGGTAGTGTGCCCTGATTTGGATCCGTCATGGGCCAGGGATCAGCACTTGGATCGTACGATCCATGCTGGTCGGATTCCCCATGAAGTACTGAGAGTGCCGGGCCTTCATCGTCCCCATCACAGTCCTCAGGCAGTTCAATGATGAATCCTAAATCCGTAAGTAAACCAATCCGAGGAGCTCCTAAGGCTTTGGTTAGCAGATCCGCCAACTCTATATCACCAGGGATATGCCGGACATCAATGATTCCCATTTCTTTTGCTTGAACTATGGAAAGAGCCCTGATCCTAAGGTGACGGGTTCGCCATGATGCTGCCCCTTGGGTTGATAGTAATAGTACCGCCGCCATGTTGTCAATGGCTAGAATGATCTTAAGATCTTGCCCAGTCATCTCCTTAAGAAGAGTGTGGACATTTAGGGATCCTACAAAACCTTCCTGAGCAGCTTGCATTTCGCTTTCACAAGTAGACGTAGAGACCAGTGTCTGCTTGCTACACTTCCATGACACCGGAGCGCCGGCATAGCAGATCACAAAAGCACCAATGGAAACCTCTCCCGATTTTGCAAAACTTGCGTCTGTATATCCGCAAATCATATCAGGGGCGAAAGCTTCTTCAAATGGTGTTACATTAAGATGACTTTTCTTAAATCTTCGAAGCAAGTCTTGTCCGCTTTCATATAGCAAGCCTCTTGATATTGTAGACGTGAGGTACTTAAGTATCTGATGACCGACACGAATCGCTCTTGCTGAGTCTGTTGTTGCATACGAACAACATCGGTTTACCGCATACGCGATGTCCGGTCGCGATCGCTGAGACAGCCACAGAAGCTCCCCTGCAATCGCTTGCGCTTGTCTTACTTGCTTGTTCATTTGTGCATCAACTGGATTCATTTGTGTGGAATCAACTGTTGCACTTGATTTTTCTTGCTGTGGAGGTGTTTCCCCTTCATCAGGCTGCATGGGCACTCTGGTACCTTTAGTTCCTGTATACCCATGGCGATCCAACAAGTCGGTAATATACGCCTTTTGATCAAGAAAATATCCTCCCTTTTTTGTTTTGGTAATGCGAAGAGCACAAAACACAGGATCTTCCCCTTTGTGTGTAAACTCCCCTGCTGAGCACGTCCAAATAGTTCGAATCTTGCTGATAGCAGCAACAACAAGCGATGTTTTTGACGCTACCAGCACGTCATCCACGTACGTGATGAGAATGCCATCAACCCTCGGACCCAGAAAGTCTTGGATAAGACTTCTGACAGGAACAGGGAGAGGAGGTTTCGTTCCTCTTCCTTGGCTTCCTGGTTTGAAAAAATCCGTCGGCATTGACTCCAAAATCCAAACTGAAGTGTCTGTTGCTAACTGTCTCAGTCTATAGGGCATTCCCCAAGACCATATCCGAATTACCCTCATGGTTGCATCACGGTGATCACCCCATGCTTTTGGGGATTCCCTGAGACCATAAATTGCTCTTTTGATGAGCCATAGCTCCCCTGGGTCTGTTACGCCCACATCAGATGCAATTCGTGGAGCTTCCACAATGATTGCATACGGTAAATTGAGAGGAGCATTCAAAAATGCTGTGCTAACATCTGTAGTTCCCAAGTTCCAGCGCATCAACGATGCTTGTCTTAAGACACATCGTAAGGATGTTGTTTCAACACCACCACTGTATATGTCTGTTTTGGAAACATCACCGGATCCAATTTCATTCCCGCACGCGACTATTCGCGCCTTGAATTTTGACTGTTCACTGGCCGCTGGAGGTGGCTTAATAGTGAACACTCCTTTTCCATGGAGATACTTGGCACCCGGGTTGGCTTCCAAGAGCGATCTGGTTTTCTCCCCTGGAATCCTTACTATTGCTTCTTTGTCCTGAAGGGACTGTACTTCCTTTTTGATGGCTTCAGTCCACAAATGTTGATGTTTTCTCACCTGAGTAAGTGGAATGGTTTTAGTGACATCAACATTGTCAATGCCAGTTGATAGCCTTTCATAGTCGAGATCTTCAACGAAGGATTGCTCAACCACGGCCTTTTTTAGCTCAACTTTAGCCTCCAGGTAGGATATGCTCCACCTGTCTTCCTCGTCTTTCGTGATTTCATTTTCCTGAATGGCAGGCATGAACTCCATATGAAGCTCTTTCATCTTCGTGCTCTTGAATTTCTTATCCCACTGATGTGCGGTCTTAAAACCCTTTGATTGCATTGGAAGATGAATAGCCGATGCCTTGAACACTTGAGGGCTTTCCTTGGAGGAAGAAGGAACTTCGTGTTGGTTTCCAAAAGAATCCCGCCCTTCAGCATCCATCATTTGAATTTCAGCAAAGAAGTGTGAAGGATAGTCAAAGTAATCTTCTGCAGCAAACTTCAACATTTCTATGTTTGACTTTGGGTGTTTGCCTTGGATTCTCCGAGCTGGCCTCTTTTCTCTTGGCTGAAGAACATCATCAGGTAATGCATAAACTTCCACTTCACGCAACGGTAACTCGTAAGCATGTGTTTCATCCTTTGAAACAAACGTTGTTCCATGCCTTAAGGCACCTGAAGCAGTCAGCATCACCCCTCCTTCCCCCGATAGGGAAAGATCTCTTCCTAACCAAGTAACTTCTTCAGCTATCGGAAGTAGAGATGATCTTACTTTTTTCCACTTTCTGATCTTGCATAGCAGTTTCTGACCAAAGATGAACTCATCACACAAATTCGGTCTAATCATGTCTGTGTGAACTTGAGTGTAGAGGTGATCTAGATGCCTTATGGCATATGGCCAGTACTTGTGTGGCAAACCCGAACCAGCAAGGATTGTTCTTCCTTTGTTTTTGAACAGGCTGACGGTAACTTCAGCCAACCCATTGTTTTGAGGATCCTCCCCGGCAGTGTATGTCTGCCATATGAATTGTTCCTGCAGAAATCTGCGAAACACAATTGCCATGTATTCTCTGCCTTGATCAGAATGAAATCTTTTTACAACAAATCCTGCTCGCTTAATGCGGCAGACCATTTCACGAACAGCATCCAGGAGGCACCTTTCAGATCTGTTCGCGACAGGAATTGCCATGGGCCATACAGCCCCGACTTTCATTTGCTCATTGAACGTCATTGTTTCGATCGTTTCCAAGATTTTCTTTGCTTTGGCACTCACCGGATCAAGATAGACTTTGTAATGAAGCACAGTTCGAATGTTCTGAACTCCTTCTGGAAGTGCTTGGTTCCAATTGTAGTCTTCAGGTAATTCCGAAACCTTTTCCTCCTTGATAAGTTCATCGTTGTCAGAGTTGAATGTTTGCCTGATGACCACTTGATCCCAAACTGGTCCACCTTGTTTTGTTGTTAGGAATCGCTTCACATGTTTATCGATTCTTTGGAATACTCTTTCTTGAGTGACCACGTCCTCAAGGTTGCCCATGTCCATATCTGGATTTCCTTCAACAGACTGAGTGAACACCTTTGGATTCCAATCACTTCCTTTCTGTATTTGCGAAACGTTCCATTCAGTGAGATCTTGTAGCGACTCTGATTGATCTTCAGATTCCCTCCTTTCGTCTTCGTAAGCCGGGATTGGCTCAGAAGTATCTGGAATTGATTCCAACGCGGTGATTTCTGCATCGAAAACTTCATCAGGATCGAGTTCGCAATCCCCTCGAAAGTCTTCAGGGTGCAGTTGCACCGAACCTGCAAGGGATTCCTTGTCATCATCATCATCATCATCAACACCCACCGTCTCAGCAGTTTCAATTGGTTGCTGCGATTCATCATTGGTGGTTTTCTGTTGCTTTGGTTCAGATTTCTTTTTCTTCCAGGACCATTTGTTGTTACCTGCATCAACTTCCCAACTGACTTCTTCTTCAGGTTTGGGGTCAGGTAATCTCTTTTCAACATCATTCAGATCCTTTGTTGGTTTATATCTGTAAGCGCCTACAATCACATAGCGCATCTTCAATGGTTTGCCCGGACCAGAGATAGCCCATCCGTCTAAAAACGGTCCTGTTGTATCACAGGATAGAACATTGTGTTCCCTTTCTTCCGGAGCAACCCTTCGATGTTGTCTACCGCGCAGAGCTCCCAGAATGCAGTGAAGACACTTTCTCACATAGAGTTTGTGTCCACTTGCGCAATGATTGTGCCACCACAATTCACCATCTTGCAGAGCATATGGATTCAAAGATTTTTCTCTGTTTCCATCTTCATGTGTTGAATCCTGGGGTTCATCTTTTCTTTCCTCAGGCTGCTCAATGCGTACTTTCTTTTTCCCAGTGTCAAACGCCGTTTGATTACTCTTTCCTGTTACTCGATATGCGTTGAGTTCTGGGTCAGCGACGGCGAGATCCCTTCTTAGGGCTTGACAAATTTGGCGCCTAAAACCTGGAGCCCACCTAGCTAACTCTTGAGAACTTATGTTCGAGTTTCCAGTTGAAACATATTGGCGAATTCCATCTAGGTTCACGCTCATGTTTGTCCAAATAGATGTGGACTTGGTTGCAACATGTCCAAGGGCTCCTTGATCAAAGGATTGCATTTCCCCACAAAGGTAAGCCTGTAGGGCCTTGAACAATTGAGTTACCCAGAATGATGGGCATGGTATCTTGGCTTCAGCTTCTGAAAGCCACTGCCTCTTAAGAGACAGATTTTCTTCTGGATCCGATGGATGTTCCAACAGGTACTTGATAACTTTGCCCATGAGTTTGGCAAGAACTATCAAAACAACTACTCGTAAGAGCAGATTGGATTCCCTGTCAAGCAGGAACTGATCCTCCGATTTGATGGCTTTCCACGGATCCTCTCTTCTTCTTCTTTGAGTTGGAAAGCCTTTTCGAACCCTTTGAAGCAGGACAGACCATGACTTACAATTTGGGCCCGCTAAAATGGCTTCCACTCTTCCTTTGATCACTGAATTGACCAACACAGACCAAAGAATCCCAAACACATCATCTTCAGGACCCCTTGAAATGTCATATGAAAATACTTTTCCTTCCATGCTGGGGTTATCCTTCAAGAATTCCTCAGACGTAGATTGTCCATCAAGTTCCCCATCATAGAGAAACACCACTGATCCCTTTGGAAGCAATTCAACATCCAATAAGGGCCGGACATCTTCCATGTACTGCGTTGTGGATTGCGGCACAGATGAGAAGATGGGAAGTCGTACGACCTCCTTGATGAGTTCCTTTGGATCTGGTGTGGATTGATTGACAGAACTCGTAAACGTAACCGGGTTCATGGTTGTTGCGCTTTGTTTTATGATATCCTTAAACCCCGGCGACAATCCGAGAGTTGCTGCTTCAGCAATTTCATCACTTGCCTTCACCCTTTCTGCAACATTCAAAGTTGGATTCCAGGAGCTGTCATCAGTATCTGAAGAATCAGAATCGTACTTACGTACTTCTGGCTCTGGATCTGAGCTGTCACAAAGTGGTGGAGGCCCTGATGATGAACTTGGTGGATTGGATTTCTCGGAGTCCTCCTCAACAAAGTATGTTATCATGAGGGACACCATCACAGATTCCATTTTGCTGAGCGATCCTGGATAAACGTGAATTTGGGAAGCATTTGGCTTCTTCCATTCTTCATCTATGTAGCAAAGCACTAACCCGTCATCGTAGAATTCCATTATTTCTCTTTCGTTTTCAAGACGACTCAAGTTGCAATTGATAAGCTCTCTGATGGGGAATCTTACGACTCCATCAGATGGCAGTAGTTTCACATGGTGCACGTACGTGTTATCCAAAGCGCAATACTGGAACAGATTTCTATCCAGCGTGGCATGGATCTCCGAAGGTGATTTTAATGCCAAGGATTGAGCATCCATGTGTGGAGTCTCCAAAAGTGGGAAGGCTTGAACATCGAACTCGCTGATGAGTTTTTCAATGTCTTCCTTTGGGACCTCCTCTTCTGAATGATCCTTGGGAATGTCGTGAGAGCTAGAGCTTCCTTTTGAATCAATCTCTTTTGGAATTTCTTCCTTGGATTTCTCTTGAGTCTCTGGTGGATTGGTAAGCTTCGGCGCTTCCTCCTTTTTATTTCTCACAATCTTTCTCTTCGTCTTACGACGTACTGTATGCAGATGCTGGTGATCTTGTTGCTGAGCTGTCGAGAGCTGTGGAACATCGTAGATTTCTACATTCCTGATTGGGACTCCATCCAGGGTTGTCGTTAGAATAAACGTGACTTGATTCCACAATTTCAATTGGGACATCGGCAGCAACGGGAAATTCACTGCATTGATCGACGCCATAGTAAACAGCTCCTTTGCTTCAGAGTCCATGAATTGTACTCGAAGCGATTTTTGACCTTCATTCACTTTTCTCGTAAGAGAAGTAACGTCACCCCTTTCTAAGACTTCAATTCCTCAAGAAGATCTGTGATTTCAGTCTCAGAGTAGATCACCTTTTTCATATAGCTCTTTCTGCAGTATTTGCATTTGTCGGGCGTGTCGTACGACAGCCAAGAGCAATTTTTGCACACGAATGCGTGTGAAGCTGTATCTGATCTTGGAGAGCTTGCCTCGGCCGTCATTGTGGTAGGCTCATGCATCTTACGATGCTTTTCATCGAGGATCTTTGCTTCAAGCTCGGCTGCAATCTTTATCGCGATCTCACGATCGATTAATGGCAGTCCATTGAGCACAGTCACTTCGATAAACCCATGGTCTGGGTGCCAGAAGGTCACTCCATCGGGTTCAACCCGGAATGACGTTTTTAAGTAGTATGCTAATTTCTGTGTAGGCAGTATTGTTTGGCAGCCATTGGCAAGCTTGATGGTTTGGCCTTCGGTCATTTGCATGGGAACCTTGGTTCCGTTGGCAATTTTTACCGACGCGTTGCACGTCGCTGGGCCAAGATCGGCATCCGTTGCAACGTGATTTGCTCCGGAATCCAGGAGGGCAAGTAGGCTCTTTACCACCCTTTCTCTCTTTTGGAGTTCGACAGACAGACCCGACAGCATTTCGCTTGTGAGCAGTGGAACCCTGGGGGTGTCATCCTCAGCTTCCATCATACTGAAAGAGATTCCTGTTTTGTCACAGTAAACCTTTGCCAACGCAAAGAGCTGTTTGGCATCCGCGGAATGGTCCTTTTCGAGCTGCGCTTTGAACATCGATACCTGAGAAGTATCTGAAGCCTGCATTTGGAAAGCCTGAGGGGTAGGAGTGTTTGGACCACTTGGGCCACCTGAGCCACTTGGGGTTTCCTCCCTTTTCTTAGGAACATACTTTTGAGGTTTCTTTTCCCTCGTGCAATCCCTTGTTACGTGTTCGGAAGATCCACAATTCAAGCAATCCCTTCCTTCAGGATAAGGATGGTAGTAGATGCAGTTGGCTCCGTGCATGCAGCCCTTACTTCCCTTAAAGGAATCGCACCATTTTACTTTTCCTTCTTTGTTTTTTCCTTTCCCCTTAGGGGGAGACAGACCAGCACGTGTAATTGCCAGTCTTGCCTTTTCATCAGTCATTCTTTTTTCAATTGCTGCTTTTCTTTTCTCATCAACTTCCTGCTTTTGAAGAGTAGGATCCCTGTCACCCTTTTTTCCTTTTCCTTTTCCTTTGTCTTTTGATTCCCGATCCTCAGATGGCTTATCCTCCTGCCTAGCCCCATCGATTCCTGGAGTAGCAAGAGTTTTGTTGCCAAATCGTAGGTCGTACTCTGATACTAACATGTTATGCATAGTCATAACATTTTCCAACGTAGGTCGGTTGTCAATATCAAGTATGAGCCGAGATTGATCGATGCGTAGTTGAAGTAAGGTGTCAAGGGTTGTAACCCTACATGTGATGAGGCTCACAGCCGCCCACAACACAGATGGGTCTGGAATGGAAACATTTAGATGTCTTGCCCTTTCTAGGCAGAGTTGCCACATCCTTAGTTCCTTTGATGCCGACTCAAACGTAAGAGGGTACTTCTTTTTCTTTTGATCATTTTCAAGGATTGGATCCGAAATTTGCTTAAGCAAAGCTCTGACTTCGTCAGGTCCACCAGGACCACACACTTTGTAGATGTGAAACAGAGACTGTTCCGGTTCCATCAGATTCAACGTAAGAAGCTGATCTCTCAGTTTTTGAGTGAGAGCATCCCTGATGATGTTCCCAATGAAAGGCCGAATCCTTTTGTACTCAAATGCCTGGATGAGTTTTGGTTCTACCTTTGCTTTTTCCAACTGAGGTGTGACATTCCACTCGTTGTAAGTGCGTTCCACTTCGGCGATTATCTTAATCCATAAGTCACCGCTGTTGTCTGACATCTGATCAACTTTACCCTTTGAATCCCGTAGCCAATTTTCAAGTAGAAGGGCTTTCAAGTTGGACTGATTAATGTCCCCAAGCTTTGATAGCTTGATGTCAGACTTATGAATCTTGTCTCCTGAGGAGGAGCTTTTATCCTCCCATGACTTTTTTAGGTCATTAATTGCATCAACGATGTTTTCTGAGGCAGCCACTGAAATTTCTTCCCCAACGACAGAACCTGAAGAGCTGAGGCTGTGATAGACGGTTTCTTCATGTAGCTTATCCTTCACCTGTTGATTCGCTTTGGCCTCCTGCATTGCGGCCTGCAGATACTCAATCTGCTTTGCTTGATTCTTAAGAATCATTGTCAACTCCCCCACTGTAGGTGGGGTTTCATCATCAGTACGATGATCTTTCTCTTTGCCATCAGTACGATGGATTGGAGTTTGCCCATCCTGTATTGGTGGGCTTTCGCCAGGTAGCTTTGGGCTTGGGCTCATAACCCGTTTGGGCATAGTTCCTTCATTACTTTCATCTCCATTACCCTTTGGAGTTACTCTTTCTGGAGAATTAGGAGGGGGTGGATCCTGGATTGGACCACCTGCTCCATCCTTTGAAGCCATGGCACCTTTTGGAATCCTCTGGAGACCCTAGGGCGCGGACGGCAAGCTTTTGTCTTGATAGCTCTTGGTGTTGTCACCAAAAAAGGCTGAGGTATAGATATACAAGTTCACTACTCTACTATCTTCACTGTACTTCATGATTACTTGGAAAATACCATCAGCATGTATGATTGGTTCAAGCCTTTTCTTGTTACTTCATTGGAGGTTCTCAAGAACCTCTATCATGATTCACTTCATGCATGATTATACATTGTGGGAATGTATGGTCAACAGCTAACAATCCCACGCACTCCCCTTAATCGTGCAGTGGAGTGTGTAGGTTGAAAAACCCTGACGCTTACGCGTTTCTTCATGGACTTACGTCCTCACTCTTTCTTAAGCCTTACAGCTTTCACTTCTTGGATGATCCTCAGGATGATATCTTCTTTGATTCCAGTCACAGGAGCGTGAACTTTCTTCAGCATTGCCTGGAGGATGTCCACCGTTAAAAGACTTAGGAAGGTCTTCAGTTTGGTCTCTGCAATTTGACTCGTTTTGGTATCTGCAGGTTTCTCGCCTGAATCCTTTTTTGGTTTTGGTTCCACTTTTGCCTTGGGCTTGCAGCATCCTGCAATCTTGTACCCGGCGTACGCCGATAGAAGTGCAACCACGAGAGTGTGGATAGTAATGAGAAAGAGAAGTGGGCTAGACTCCTCCTCATCAATGCTGCATCCTTGAATGTGAAAAGCAGCGAGGATGATGGCAATGATGAGGAAGACTCCACTGAAAGACATCCTCTTGTTGTCTTCAGGGACTTCCACAATGTCACCCAAAGGGGACCAATCTCTTACATCTCTTTGAATCCTTTTTCTCGGAGTTTGGAAATCAGAATTCCTTTGTGAAGGATAATAGAGTGCCGCAACGAGTATCGTAAGACACAATGCTACGAAGGTTGTCACAAAGGTCGGGGCTTTAAGGCCCACCGCAGTAATCACGGTTGCAGCAGTTGCTAGCGGAGATAGACCATAGTCTCCTGCAAGCGTGAGGATATCCAGCGATCCATCAACTGCATAGATCAGTACGATCATGAACGCCTGTTTGCCCATTTCAATGGCACAAGGATATTTTTCTTTTGCAATCCTGATGATGTGGAGAACCATTTTATAGGTAATGATGGTGATCCAAATTACCGTGTTCGGTAGTCTCAGAGCGAGGTTGCCGTTGCACACAACCATATGTGATTGAAGGCATACACCATCGTTGACAACATCGAAAATGTTAAAGCATATTGCCTGTCCACATTTGGGGCAAGTGTATGCTGCCAATGTGTTGCACACCACACATGGAGATCGCTGTGCGGCAATTATGCCTACCTGTTCAACTTCACCATCTGCCAGCTCATACAGCTGGCCGTAAAAGCACTGAGTGCATGCAGGAATCAACTGCTCTCTTACGAGATAGATACCGTCTGCGTCCTGTGGTACATTTGATAGGATAGCATCGCATTGCATGATTTCACAGGCCCTCTCTGGTTTCCTCACTTTCAATAGGTCCAAGACTCGTACGAGTCGGAATCCCATTTTTCTAAGCAGCACCGCTGCCATGATGATGCAAATGACCAGAGAGAGAGCAATGACTGATGCTTGTAATCCCACACTGATGGCTGTTGGTACTGTGGTTCCACAGGTAATGTTGACCATTCCTTCATCACAACTATACGTTGCGTTGATCTCACAAGTATTTGTGGCCTTGATTGTTTCACAGGTGCAGTTAATCACCGACTGATTGATCAATGATTCATTGGAGCAATTGATCTCGGATTCCTCAAGAAGTCTCTCCATGTCATCATGTAGTAGGATCACTGATCCGCATTCATCAAGATTCTCTTGCAACTTTCCTTTTATCTCCTCATACGAGGATTGTTTCCTTGGATCCTTTTCTTCATCCTTTTTCCAATAATCAGGAATGAATCGCCACAGGAATCCTAGGATCTCTTTGAAGGAATATGGAATGCACACTTTGTAGGCACCATCAGGGGCAGCAGCTTCAGCCATGCTGAGTTGAGCGACTAGCGCTGCTGTACGAGCCTTCTTTGCAGACTGAAGGTTCTGCAAAGCACTCATCAAAGCCCCTTCTTGCTGTTCATAGGACTCCAGCAAGGGGTCATATACTGGAGCGGTTGGACCTGCTCCTGGAGAGGATGAACCTGCTCCTCTTTCTTCATCTGCCTCAAGCGTCCTTTTCGCTGTAGCAGCCGTTGCCTTGGCTGTTGTAGGCATTCTTGAAGATGAAGAGACTCTGACAGGCATCGGCCTGTAAGGCAAGTTCGGATGAGGATCACTTTTCATGGCGCTTGGGGCTGCCTTCTTTGAGGTGACGACACGACTGCTGGGTTTTGCCACAGTCGGAAGCTTTTCAGGAGCTTTAGGCTCTTTCTCTGGCTTACGCCGGTCACCTTTTGGTTCAGGAGCTGTAGGCCCCTTTTCTGGCTTACGCCAGGCATCTTTTGCACGAAGGTTGGCTTCTCCATGTGCGAAGGAACAGATGTCACCCTTTCGGCAGTTTCCGGATTCGAAGTCGGTGCAGAGTTCCGTCTTGAAGCTCCTTTCCATGAAGAGCTTCCTCCTCTCACGAGATGAGAGGCCATACTCCGACGGATCGATGAACTGCCACTTTGACCCGGAATCCAGCTCCGACGGGATGATGTACTGCCACTTTGACTCGGAATCCAGCTCTGATTCCTCGCGCACATCGCCCTTGCCATGAGCAAATGTGCAAGCATCCCCGCGGTTGCATCGACCCTGCATCCAGAATCGGCACATAGAGTTCTTGTATGGAGCGATGGATTCGCTGTGTTCTTCAGGCTCCGGCTCTAAGTCATCGAGTCTGATGCTTTTGAAGGTCCGCAGCGCTTTCGCCATCTGCTCCTGAGTCAGGAATTGATGCGGGACATCTTCCGGCTGGTAATGGCTGAACCGGCATTTGTTGCCATGGCTGCAACGATCTCCGTATTCACAGGGAGGGAGCATCGTGCATAAGGTCCTTGCCATCTCCAGCAACTTCCACCTTTTTTCACGGCGGGCCTCCTGTTCACTACCAGGATGCGGCTGTAGAAGCCCACTGTCTTGGAGTCCGTGTTCAGGGTGGTTGTATTGAAGTCTTTCACAGAGCTTCATGACATCCACGGCCTCCTGACTTTTGAACCATGCGACTCTACCGTCCTGGTTCTCAGCTGCTCTTGATAGAGCCACTTCACCAGCAAGTTCACGAAGAGAGAATGTGAACCCTACACACCGAGCCTGATCGAGTGGAGCAACGCTGGAAGTGAAGTGGAGAGCAGACTTGTTCTGCTGAGGCTTCAAGAGCATGTCGGCGATGATACTCATAGCGCCATTCACCGTCGTATAATGATGCACATTATCGAAGGGGTTTGTTTTCAATGGATTTACCAGCTCCGTTTGCTCTTCGACCACTTCGTATGAATGGCCACCAAATGCTCTGAGTTGCGGCTCTGCATTGTGGAAGGCGACACGAAAGGCGAATCGCTGTTTGGAGCCGTTGTCGCCCAGAGCGTATGCTCCGAGCTCTATGACAGACTTGCAGACATCTTTCAGGTCCTCGGAGCTCAACTTCTTCCTGCAGCGCTTGCTGATTTCAGCACTGATCTGAGAGCAAGGCAGCCAGGGCGACGAGGTTCCGTAGTCTTTTCGAAGAGCGTATGCGAAGAAACGACTGATGCCCTCCACATCTGCCTGTACCATAGACAGACAGTTGAGTGCATCTTCGGCTTCGTCTCCGTGGCTCTTGATATGAGCCCTGCATCCTTCGGCATCTTTGCTCAGGATGTTGTGGTGCCTGTCTTCACAAATGAGACAGGGCCACCGCAGCGACGGTTTCCATGTAGACGACGAAGACATCCCTTTTTCCTTTGTCCTATGTCTTGAGTTATGACGGGACCCTTGAGAGATCCTGGCCTTTTGCATGAACAAGGAGGGTTCTCCTTCCCCTTGAGAGCTTACGCTCTCTTTCTTGACGTTGTCAAGTTGATCTTTGTTTGATTTGATCTTTTCCTTTTCAACAGGTGCCCTTGACTTTTTCTCATCAACGGGGCGGTTTGAGCCTGAGACAGCTCTGGGAGTGTTGTANTCACCCTCAGTCTCTGTGTCAACAAATGCCCTAAGCTTATGCTTGGGTGTTCGACTGGCACTCAAGAATTCTCGAGGGGTTCTCTCCGTATGGAGATTTCTCTCCCTGATTACTTGCTTCTTTATGTTCATGTCTTCAGATTCACTTCTTGAAATCTCTGCATCACTGTACGACTCCCAAGAGCCTTCCGTGTACGTGTAATCCTCATCATTCTCATGCTTTGCGCACGTCTTACGACAGGGATCTGTCACAGATTCCATTGTGTTGATGATTGGCCCTTTCAGGTCCTGAAATTCTTCGGAGCTTGATGTCTCCGGCGATGAAATGTTGTCACCAACCTTACACTTGA
>JGI24539J26755_10000778_pt1 | contig 15085 bp, 2 predicted proteins | sample NorSeaMetagenome_2_FD_26755 | JGI IMG/M metagenome (IMG submission 26755) | reverse complement strand
AAGATGTTTCGAGCTTGTCTACTAGCTCCATTTCCTTGTCGTCCATTTCTGACGTAACCGGGGTGTCTGAGGACTGACCGGGAGTTACTCTCGGCGTTGTCCTTTGCTCGTTTGTCATCTGCTGTGCAGAAGCTCTCAACTCGACCCCTTTTGCTGGACGATCACTGCGTTCAAGATCTTGCTCGTCTGATCCCCAATCTACAACATCCCCTGGGTCTGCCTGAGGACTCTCTTCAGCTCCGTCTGGGTTCAACAGGACTTTCATCCCGACCCGGGAGATTCCTTGACGGAGGTTGACAACTTCGTCCAGGAGAGCCAGTGGAGGCAGTGAACGACTCCGTGTCCTTTCCCCCTGCCTCCAGGGAGCTCCCTCAATTTNCGGGCTGAGCCTTCCCTTGCAAGGCTCTTTGCTTCCAACGTTTTCTGACATCCTCTTAGAATCCGAAGCTTTTCTTTTCTTTGAACCGGAAGAATTTCCAGCCTTCGCAGCTGGCGTAAGAATTACCAAACCCTTAAGTGATTTGTTGGTTTTCATACAATATCCTGATCCGAATTTGACAAGAGACCTGAAACTCAGCTCAATCCCACGGATTGAAACTGACCGACTCACACCCACGGTGTGAGACCGGCTGTTCCAGAGTCACTCGTTATCCCAATCAAAACTTTCTTCCCTAGGAAAATGGTCCCAATGAAATTGATTCCTTCTATTAGCCCTTTGTTGCTCCGCACTGAAACTTGGGATAGGGACAGGTGAGGAAGGGATTCCAATGTCTCTTGATTCTTCTTCGAGGGGATCCAGAAAGGTTGCACATCCCAAATAATGATTATTTGGAACACGTCTTCCCCCGATCATTGGTGTGTGTGATTGAACATACCCATTCCCGAATGGAGTNATATGATTGANAATCCAAACTCTCTCCATAGTTGGGTACTGCCTTCTACAGTAGCATTCTCCCTTTAGATACTCAGCAATATCCAGGAAGAATGTTGGGATAATCCTTGCGATTTCGCCTGGGAGCGCTCCTTGTTTGAAGATGTGGTAAAGTGCACCAGCTACGATTCCTACTTCAGTTGATCTCCCATCTTGAATCTTGTGGTGACATGAATTCTCAGAGAAACTGCACACTGGAAATCCTACCATATCAGGCGCATAGCCTGGTCCTACTTTTCCACAGATAGGACATTTGAAGTCGTCACCTGTTGATCCCATTGTATATCATGAACAAGGTTTTCTCCTTAGAAACAATGCAAAGTGGTCGAAACCCAGATTCACCTAGATGAGTGAGTTTCTAGCAGTTGGTCAAATTGACCTGTGAGCCAAAGATCGGCGGCGCCCCGAGATTGCAAATCTTCCAGAATCACAAGACTCAAAGGCAAAGCTCCTAAAACAAGATTTCACACAGACATGACGAGCCTATCGAGTAAACTGTAAATTGCTTCAATTTCCAATCCTATCACACACTCAGACACACTGACAAGGCACTAGGCCATCCGAAAAACTACCATTCACACTCACATAATCTCTATTAGTTTTTTGTTTTCACACAAGCCACCGATACCTTTTTTCAGAGAGATCAACCCATTCTACAGTGTCCGGATGAATTTCATTCCGCAACTGCACCTGCCCATCGGCGGCAAATTTCTCAATTCGCCAAGCCTCCCAACCTTCATCGCTCTCCTCACATCCAGGACGATGAATCTCAAGTTTTCTTGGTTGGTCAGGATCTAACTCTAACCGAGGCAGATCCAGCTTGATCAAACGGGCGGCAGGGAGGGGTTGCTTGAAAGGTGGCGTTTCATCTCGCTTTCCTACATACTCCACCCAGAACGTATGCTGGAGTCCTTTCTTAATCCGGAAAATCTCCGGATAAGTCTTCTCTTGAAAACGTGTCGCTCCTTCACGACGAACACTGGTTTCTCGGGTAATAAGCACAAAGTCACCGACTTCCAAGGAAGCGGTAGCCTTTCCTTCACCTCGACCCTCTAAACCTTCTTGATGCTCTTTTGCTAAAAGTTCAATATCCTTATGCGTTTCCTGAAAATATCCGAGGATCTGTTGAACATATTCTTCAGTCGTAATCTCCCGAATGTCAGCCTCAGCGATTAGACTCGAAGGGAATTTCGGCCGCAATCCTAAGACAACCTCGAAAGGACTACGCATTCTCAATGCCTTAAGAGGGACAGCCCTCAAGATACATTGCGCATATGGCATCCTTTCTTCCCAGTCCTCCGGACGTTTCTGCACCAATCCCCTCACGATTCCATTTACCTTCCGGTGCATGCTTTCAACCATTCCTCGAGACTGAGGATGATAAGCCGACCCCGTGATCTGATCAATTGCTAGAAGACGGTTGACTTCCGCTGCGATAGCATTCACAAATTCGCGACCATTGTCGCATCGGATCAGCGTCGGGAAGATCCCGATAGTGAGGATAACCTTTTCCAATAGAGCCTTGGCCACGGCCGGTGCTTCCTTGCTCTGTATCGGCACTAACCAAGCCCACCTGCTGAAACAGCAGATGACCGTTAGCACAACTCGATTTCCTCCTTCATGCTCCTCTCGGCATGAGATCGTATCAATCTGGATACACCTAAAAGGTCTAGTATAAAACTCTGTACGCGTCCAAGCCGTGATGCCCGACGTTCCGTGCTCTCGAGTACACTGTTCACAGCTTTGGGTCCATCTTCGTATATCTGACCCCATCCCAGGCCACCAGTAATCTTTGCTCATCAGTTCTAAGCATTTGTCTCGTGATAGATGACCAGCTAGCGCACTGTTGTGATATTCGAGCAATAGCTTTTCCCGAAAGCCCAATTCTCGTTCCTTAATTTCACCAGGTATCACAAATCTTCCTACCGCTCCACTTGGAACACATAACCTGAGCTGATTTTCTAAGTCGCATGAATCAAAGACCCTTCGCATTAGGAGCCCTTCCAATAACGCAAAAGATTTCGCGAATTCAATGACCCCATCGACAGTCCGGTCTCCGGCCAACTCTGGCGCTTGTCGTCTGTGCTCGTTGAGCGACGAGCGTAGCCCCGTGTGGTCTAGCTCGGCCTCCTGTCCCAAGAGCACAATGACAACTTCACATAAATCTGGGCAGACCCTTTGGGCTGCGCCCCATCGCGCTTTCTCAATTCCCAATGAACCGAAAAGGACGGCAATGTCAGATCGATCTGCTCCTGCTGCGGACAGCAATTTCTTCATTTCTTCAGTGTTAGGCATTTCCACCGAGGGTTTCGCTTTCTTGTGCATTCGCCGAACCCTCCGGAACGGTGTCACCCTAGGCTCTTCTCCGGCGAGATAGAACCAGGTTTCTCCGACCCATTCCTTGGCCATCACAAGGCGATTTGCCTTTTCTGGCCAGTCGTCGGTTCTAACATCCGAACTCCCATCTTCAAACTCCATGAAGGTAATTCTCTTGGTTCCCAAATCGGTTAGGATTGGGCCATACGGTGCTTTCTCATGTGGATACCACAAGGATTTTCTTGGATTGACGTGATGTCGCACCCATGCACCGTGGGAAATTGCAGGTTCCCAATAATCAAGCGTCCGTGTCTGAGCTGGGTCAGGCGCCTTCTTGGTCCGCCTTTCTCCTGCTTCGACGGCTCCAACTGGGAGCGGCACTGCCGCGTCGCCTCCTTCCGGTGCCGGTGCCGCTGGTCCAACGGCGACCGCTGGAGCTGAAGGTTCACCAGGTTCCTCTGGTTCCTCCTCAGCATCCGTTTCTACAGCACCGGTCGAGTGACCTAAACACCTATGCACTTGAATTCCAGGACCTACTGTCCTCACATATTCACAGTTCCCGCAAAATTCCTCCTTGTTTTCAAAGGTACAAAACCTCCGATCCCATGCTACAATTTTAATTGCTTTACCTCCACCGATGTCTCCAGTTGGATAGACCGTGAATTCGTGTCTCTCATATGTGCCATGATAACAGAACCCCGAATCGTCAGGTTCGCTCAACGGTCCTGATCTGTCGACCGGGAGGTAATCCGGATGCTTTCCTTTCACCCTTCGCATGGTTCTTTTCCTCTCCAGACAGGTTCGAAAGTACGTCCAAGCTTGCTTTCGCGCCCCATCTTCACCGAGGGCAGAAGTGCTGAACCAGACAGTTTTCTTGGGCACAGCATCTCCCGCGAAGAGCACCGGTGCTTTCCATTTCACACAGTAATCTTTATGTCCTCTCCCGTGTTCCGCCTTTTCGAAGACGAAAGGGTAGTCATCCAAGTTCTGTGGATATGGCTTCCCAACTTCTGACAGAGGACAGCATGCCTCAATAGATGTGGCTGTTGAGACAACCTCAGGCCATCTTGGGTAAAGCCCATCGGCGCCCCATAATAGCCCAACACCTCCGAGCTCTTCACTAAATCGACAGATAACCTCATCCTCCAGACCAAACATTGGAGTCTGATATCCATCTCCTTTAGATGCGTTCGTTCTTGGCGGATCCAGGTTTCGAGAGCCCTCGACATCTACCTCTTCCGGGTGTATGTCGTCATGGGCCCCTTCAAACTCCTTCCATCCGTCTCCTGCCGGATCCAAGGCTTTTGCTCTAGTCTTGATCAGGACTTCAGCACCTTCTGGGTCCTGATACATCAGACGAATGATATCTCGAACCGGCTGGTCCGGNATCGGAAGGAACTTCGCCAAAGCNTTTTCCCAGGGTGCTCGACTCGGAGCATCCGCAAGGATATTCGCTTCTCCTCTGATCCATACCCGAACAATGTCGAAACATTGCAACTCNAGAGCCCAGTTAGACATCTTCTTACTCCTTCTCCGATTATCAAGTTGAGCNTCACTAAANATGTTGTTCTTGTGGTCGATNTAACAATANACCTTAAATCCTTTGATCAGCCTCTCATGTTCGACGACTCCTCTCCAGAGAGCATAGAGNTCGCGTTCCATGGCGCTCCAGCGCAGCTGAGTGTCATCAAAGGCTTTGCAGATGATTGAGATAAGTTTCGGCGCCCCTTGAGGAGTTAACCGTTGCACCAAACAGCCACACCATCCATAGTCACTTGCATCGATAAACATTTCTAATGGTCGTCCCGACTTATGAGGATTGGCAGCTGCCTCAAAATCTACATGAATCAATATCAAATCTCGGGAGAGCATCTTTCGAATCTCCTTGAACGCCTCTTCCGGCATCACTTCCCTTACAGGAGTATTACCAACTTTAACTTTGACCTTCTTGGGCCACAAGGCAGAGAACTCAGCATTCTTCTTCCGAAAGGGTCTGAGTACTCGCTCCCAGTCAACCCAATCCGGGCACATATGTTCCCTGAGATAATTAACAAAGCACAAGAAAGAGTTAACAGCTTCCGTGCTTGTTGGGATCGGCCAGTTCTCCAGCTGATCGCATTTCTTAGGCATTGGTCTCCTGCCTCTTTCATCACAAATGCATCCCCAAAATTCAATCTCGGCTTGTGCATATTGTCCCTTCGTGGCTTTGAACTCAAAGCCCGATTTACGAGCTTCCTCGCATAGAATCCGCACATGTTCGATATGCTCCTCGAACGTCTTGCTACTGATTTTCAAATCATCCATACATGCCACTACGAATTCTCGCCCTTTCTTGTCTCTTAGTGATCCAAATCGATGAGCCATGTATCCCTGCATTTCAGCAGGCGCTGGCGATGGTCCGAATGGCATTCTCTGCCACTCGTACAATCCGGACCTACTACATACGGTTAAAATCTTCTTCGTATCGTCAGTCAGCAGAAACTGGGTGTAACCCCAGATAGCATCGACAACGGTATGATATCTCTTGTATGCGGCGAGCTCAAAAGCCCTGGTCGGATCCGCCGACGGGAATGAACTTAGCTCGAGACATTTGTTCACTGGTCCGTACGCGCAGACCATTCTTCCTAACAACCCCTTCGCATCTTGGTCAACTACAAAGACAGGAGTCGTCCATTCTGGCAACTGTTCCTGATTGGGGTTGATCTTCCTTAGCTTACCTTGTGCAACATTTTCGGCAATATGATACTCAACTCTCACATCGTCATATGGTGAAAGAGGAATCGGTTGACGAGCAACAGGCACCGCGCCTGATTTTACCCGGAACCGAATCTTATGATCTTTCACGCAAGGTGCTTCACANCCTTCAATCCAAAAACACTCAGGGTATTTACCAAGCACTTCGTCGAAGAATCTCTTCTGTTCTTCGGCAGTGCCTCCAATCTTGCTTGCTGTCTTTTCNNNCANTTCAGCTCGAAATGCCTCCGACAGCCTCGAGTCGAGGTTCGGATACCTTAAAGGCTTAGCAAGCTCGGCTTTCTTGTTTCCAACTTCCTCCAACAACTTCGGAAACATTGCTTGTTGCCTCTCTTTCTTGCCCTCGTTCTTGTACGTCTTCTGCGCACCTTTCTTTACCGGTTCGCATCCATCATCCAATTCCCAATCACGACTTGCCCAGTCGAGAAGGGAAGGTTCCTCTGAGTCACCTGCCTCAGCGTCCACAGATTCAGACGCAACCTGTTCAACCAGGGCTGGATCACATTTCTCTGGTTCATTCTCTTTTCTCCATTTGATCTCTTCTTCTGAATCATAGAGCTCCACTCTCCGCCATAGGTGATCGTTGAAGTACGTTTCTATCGTGTGTACCTGCGACCACATTTTTCGTCTCCTGTGGTCATTTGGCCAGGAGATGTACTTCCTGATTTCTCTTAAAGAGGGTTCTTGTCTACTGTTTCTTTCCATCATTAACGTTCCATCTTTCTTGAGAAACCTGACTAGGACAGTCTTTTCACCGATCTGATCGACATCTGTAATTTCCTTATGCAATAGTCTCAAGTCCTCTCTATCGACCCATTCAGTGCTGAAAGCTGGACTGCCAGCCCTCCCCACGGGAGTGCCGACCGATACCCTTCCCAACGGGAGTGACATCGCGTCCTGCTTCTGCACGAATGGTCCGCGTGAAGATCCTGAATGTTCAGTTGTCTCCACAGCTGCTCTTGGTTCGAAAACTGTTACCAACAATTTCATAGTATCCACCTTTTGGGTGCTTTCCTTCTTGACATCGTGTTTGGCAAGATCTCTTCTTGATTCAACGCATTTGATTCTTGCCACTGTTTTCCCATCATCCGATTCAAGGAGATAGGAGCTACGATAAGGAAAGTTTACCGATTGAAACCTTGGCTCAGGCATACTTAGTACCTTTGCGTTTTTTGTTACCTTAGCCGGGATGTTGTCTTGGAAGTACCATTTTGGCGCCGGCAGGTTACTACCGATCTGTAGACCAGTTGATTTGACTCTTTTCACGAACTGGAATTTTTGAAAATTTTGTTTATGAGGGTACCACCGCGCCCCAAGGCGATTAACACGAACTGTGAGAACGCCTTCTGAACGCTCAGAACAAGTNAAACCTTGCAGTTCGCAAGACATTGAGTCAATATTTGGAAACTGGGTCTCAAATTCNCTAAAAATTATCCGACGGACAGGTTCCTGTGGTTTACGACTCCCCGAACATTGGGAGTGCTGGCCCCGCAAAGTTGCACAGTGCGGGCAGACATCCACCGAAACATCCGTAAGAAAGACTGCAAAAGATTTAGCCCACGCTTGTCGAGCATTGATGGACATTCCATGTTGGGCTGGTTCCCACACCGAGTGGGAAGCCGATGAATTGCAGTCTGTAGACAATTGAAAAACCCATGCTTGATTGGTCACCACCAAGGTGCGTCCGCGAAACGGCGCCCCATGACCACATTGATCAAGCGTGATGACGTAGACGCCTGGAAGCGCCAACAGTTCCTTGAACATTGGACTGGTGTCAATAACAGACGGGTGGGAGTCCACCAGCGAGAAGGCATCGCCCACCGAATGTGAAATTTGACACAAGGACGCTACTCGGCGGATAGAATCCGGGTCAGCCTCCGCTGACTCCCAGACAGAAGGGAGAAGATTCCAATGGCGGTGCAAAACTTCTCTCTTCTTGATGGATTTCTTNAACCATTCGTATTGGACTTTTGTCATNTCNCCTTTAAACTCCTTACGTTCGACCCTTTTCTTCATTCGCTCNCCAAGCGCTTCAGTGACAGGCCCTGAAAAAGAATATCGAGCCTGAGGGCAGAATTCCTGAAAGAAGACATTGTATTTTTCACGATGTTGTAATTGACGGTTACATCCTATTACCGGACTCTCACCTTGCGCCACATTCTTGGTGAATGGGTCAACATGTCCATTACATACAGCGCAGAAATGATGCCCGCAGGCACGCTGTATAAAACTCACAGGATCGTGATCACATTTGTGGTTCATTCTTACTGAAAGAATTGGTTCTCGTTTATCTGATTCAAACCATCCCGTTCGCTGAGACGAGGTTTTGGCTTTCTTTCGAGCCACAGCTAATCCTTCCTGTTGTGACTTTTCATAAGCAGGGATGAGATCATCATGAGCCGACTCACCTGCCTGTGCAACCTTCCAGGGAAAATGATTTGGAGTTATCACAATTCTGGCAAAGGGTGCAAGAGACAGGGTCACTTGGCCCATTGAACCTTTTCCTTGATATCCAAGAAAAGACAGAGGAGAAGAGACAACGTTCACTCCGATTTCGGAATTGTCTTCTACAATTGAAGCATCGTTTGGTTTCTCAAATTCCGCAGCAAATCTGACAGGGATAGTGAGGACAGCAGGTCCTTCCCGGCAGATTGCGATTGTTGGTCGAATTCTCAATCACTGTCCATTCTTTTTTGGTCCCTCCGCAAGGGTCATAAATCCCAGGTTAGTAAAGTCAACCCAGATGTTGTTGTCGGCATCTTTGAAGAACCGGATACCCCAGCGAACAATATCTGGGAATCCAATTAGTAACGCGTCGGCCGCGTTATCCAACTCAATGACTTCGACATCTAAGCTGGGTGCCCGAGGAGGGGCATGTCCCTGTGGGTCGATTGGTTGAAACCTCACCTGCAAAACTGATTGTTTGGTAACCTGTGGGGATCTCATATCATCACAGACTCCACTACACGCGAGGTACCCAGCAATTCGATACCGATCCTTCACACAACTTTTCGTTTTCTGACTTTTCATCAGCTGCTCCAGAAAAGCAGTGCGGGCTAGAGAACGGGCTGACCCCGTATCGATGCAGCACCTAAAGACTACGGTGCCTATTACAACAGCGACAATGCAGTTGAACCCAGGAACCAGAGCTTTTTCGCGTAAAGGCTCTTCGTAGGTGTATGTACCTACATTGACTGGGCATAACTTGCGACGAGGTTCACTGACGCTCCGTTTCGTTGCACCTGGTAAGGCAGTGCTATCTCTGGCCAATACTGGAACTCGCTCTTCATATTCATCCCTTACGCATCGAAAGGGTTCCTCTCTGCTATAAGAACCGAATAAAGCGTCAGCATCGAATTCTGCGACATCCGAGAATCTCGCACGATTGTAACTTTCTTCAAAAGCTTCCTCGTCAAGATCGTCACCTAGATCGAGGATCTCATCCTCGTCTTCTTCCTCGGCGTCTTCGTCTTCCGCTTGTCCCTCCGTTTCGCCGGCTTCAGCCTCGGCATTTTCATCGTCTACTATTTCGTCCGTTTCAACATTTTCTTCCTGTACATCCTCGTCGTCCGCCTCTCCAGCAACACGAACAGGCATTACTGTTTTTCGCCGGAACGTGACAGACTTCTTGATTGCGCCCGGCGTTTTCATGAATCTCGTCACATTCCTTGCCGAGGTTTTAGCTGCGGCACGCGTAGGATATTTTCGAGGAGTGCCACCCGTTGAAAATGGACGTCGATATCCGAATCCTTTGGTTTTTCTTTCGGACATTGCTTTCTCATGATCCTTGGATTCATGATTAAAGCTGTTGCAAATTACCCCGTAAGGTTTAGTGACGTATCGACAACGCCTTTTGCTGTCGGGCTTGTACCCTCTTGCATTTGCATAGAAACCCGGACGACATGTTTTGGTCGACGGATCTGCATAATGATGACCTCCGCATTTAGAATCATCACACTTTGGAACAAGCCGTAGATGTTCTGCAGTGGCACTGAGCTTGGGTGCCGAAACCTGTTTTCGCGCACGAGCTTTGAGCCCCGCCGCTGCGCTTCGAAAGTCTCCGAATCGTTTCAAAGCTTCGATTGTTTCTTCATCTAAGTTTTTNCTCAAATCATATTCTAAGAATTCTTCTTCTTTGGTCCCATCTTCACTTTCGTTTCCAGTCCGCCTAGTNGGAATCAGCTTAACTGGATCCTGAACTTCAGCAGTTGCCCAGTCACGGCAACGCTGCTGGAAAGTGGTCCAGTTATAAGGAGGGCTCTGGCGAACGTAGAGATCTCTGTAAAACTGTGTACCCTTTGGTACCTTTTCTTCCAACATTTCCATTTCCTTGAGGATCTTCCGGTGAGCCTCTTCAACCTCTGATTTATTATCTCGGTCTTTGATATTTCCTCCAAAGACACCAACCAAAACCATGTAGATCCTAATTTGGCTAATGTCCCGCAGGGTATCTGAGATACTCTTTCCTGTAAGTTTGTCCGGAAACTTGATGGCTTCATACGATTTGATAACTTCCTTTTCAGGTTTGTTGTTGTGACATCCAGAAATTGAGAGGACTTCATTTCTTGACATAAAGTAGACTTCTGTCCACTCATGATCAGTGGCTCGAGGCCCGCGAGCTTGCGCAACTTTTGTTGCGAAGGGATCAATCATTTCAGCACTCTCGAGCTGGACCTTCAGCCCAGCTTCAAGGCTTTCCTTGAAATAGTTGCACCAATCCCGAGGCCTCCTGATCTCATTCTGTAAGAGCTGGACCTCAAACCTCAAGATATCAAAACTGACCTTTGCCATTCCATCATGGCCGATTTTCTGAAGTGACGTCTGGACCTTAAACTTCTTGTCCAATTCGTTTCTTTCGGTTCGATCACTAGTCTGCAGAGATTTCTGCATTAGCTCAATCTGGACTCGATTAACCTCAGAGTTTTCCTTGAGCATTTGACTAATCGCCTGTTGTCCTGCGGTAACTCCCGAAAACAGTTTCCCCAGGAGTGATTCGAAAGATCGTAATCCAGGACCTTCGCTTTCATCGTTGTCTCCTCCGCCACCGCCTCCGTTCCCTCCTGGAGGTCCAGGCGGTCCAGGCGGCCCCGGCGGTCCCATTCCTGTTGGAGGACCCCGACCACTTGATCCCGGCAAGCCCGGGGGAGAGAGTGGCCGTGAATCGTTGCCCCGATCCGGCGGCTCATCTCGAGCCTGTCTCGGAAGAGTTGGGGCCTGGAGACCTGAGTGTCTTTCAGTCCCATAAGCTTGATTAGCTCCTACTGGTTGAGCCTCGATCGAGGCCCTCAGCGGATGCCACTGTTCACTTTCGTACCTTCCAGGCTCCCAAGGATCCTTCCGACCAAGATCTCGATGGAAGCTGTCATTAGCTCCAGCATGAACAATCGGGTTCCCGAGAGGATATCCCGGGACATCACTAATTCGGCTGTAAGGATCAGCTGGCATGACTCGCCTCATTTCCGACCCCATATCAAGAGCTGCGGTTCCAATACCGCGCCCCAAGCCAAGTTGGAAGGCGGATGCTAAAGCTGACCCGCGATACGAAGTTGCCGGTTGATGTGTTTCTATGTCACCCGTTCGCTGGTTCCAGCACTTGGTTCCTAACCGATTCACGTAGCAGAAATCTCCGGTCCTCGGATGAGTACCCGGGATCCAATCTGACTCGCCATGGTTCATGATTTCCCGAGTGAAGATCCCTTTAACTAACCAAGAAGGGTCTCGCGGATCTAAAGAGGCAAGAAACCTGCCCTGTGGGTCTACGACCCCTTGGTCTCCCATTCTCATTTGTCCAAGCATTCCTTCTTTCCCAACAGTTGATTTCGGGGCTTCAAAAGCTTTGCTGATGTCATTTGGGCTTACGCCCGGGAAGGGCGCTCCGACATTGTCCTTGGTTGGCACAGTTTGACCTCCGACACCTTGACCAGAGGATCGTTCTCCCACGGAGTACAATCCCGAAGATGAGCCCCGCGGGTCCATCCTCGTTCCGGTTGCAGTGACAGTTACCGTACCATTCCCTCCAACAACTCGTTGACTATTGTTATTGAGATTCATCCCTTCATTTCCTTCCGAGAAGTCAGCCATGGTTCGAACGTTCGATCCCGAACCTCGCGCATCCTGAACAGATGACTGACGATGAAGGGTTCGACCCTCTCTCTCGTTCTTGTCGCCACTGTCATTTCCACCGTGTCTACCTGGATCTTGATCTTTAGATCCATCACTTTTATTTCGCGTAAAACGCCAGAAATCTATCCCAGTGGTGGGAGGAGGGTCTCTGTACCAGAACTGAGTGTAACCAGTCCAGAACCCAGCTCGAACTTCCTCGGTGGGGAAGTCGATGTCCGGGGTCGGAGGCCACTCATCCTCATAAGCTCTTTCCGCGTAATCATCAAAAGTGCCGAGGGTTACTCGCCTCGGCAAGAGAAGGCCGATCGTTGGCCCTTCCTCGTGAGACAATTCCATGTTTCGTCTCGGATTCCCATCTCCGTGGTCGATATTTCGAGGATTGTAAAGACTTTTCCTTGGTCTAACATGGACACGAACCCACATTTTCTGATCAGGAAAGTGATTCCAATAATCAGCTCTAAGCTCATCACTGGCCGGTCGTTCCAGGCGAACTCCACCACCCGTTCGGGCAACGTCTAAACGCACCGCTGAGGGGGAGCACTGTTGACACTCTTCAGTGTACTCCGCTCTTCCCGTATTTGTGCGGACTAAGACAGGGGTGAAGAAAGCTGAGCACTTCGTGCAGACAGGAGTATGGCTGTCCCCTGACCCATCAGCAACACGTATACCCCCTGGGACAGATCCTCTCCCAAAGCTAGTTGAGAAGACGCCTTTTCTGTTGCAGTTTGTGCATTTAAGGTTTTCAGGGGGGTCGTGGGCTTCCACCTTCACCGTCATTTCTGCGTGGCATTCGATACACTTTCGTGGCTGTATTTTCCCCAGATAGGGTTGGCATGTATGACTTGAAATACATTGAGGATGGCACATCTTTCGATCACAAGAAGGACACCATGCTAAGCCCCGACCATCCGGTCCTCTTTCCTTCTGACACCAATGGCAAACGTTAGTTGTATGGCACTCGACTCCCAAACGTAGCCTTTGGATCTCGAGTTGCGCTTTCCCCAAAGCGCTTGTCAATTCTGAGGTCCGGTAATCTTCCTTAGTAAGAGAGTTATGCCTCTCTACCCCCATGTTTGAAACGTGTTCGTGCACATTACGGTACTGCGTTTGAATCTTCGCCAACTCACGCTTAGTTCCATCATGTTCATTTCCGAGATTCACGAGTTTAAGAGTGAGATCGTTTCGAACCGCCTCAAGCTTTCTCATCTCGACTTCATTTGTCGTTGCAACAATGTTTAGTTGATCGATCTTATATTGCAAGTTACCAATCAGGAGGTTTTGCTCATCTTTTGAACCTCTGATTGCAGATGACTGTAAGTCCAACCTCTGTTTTAGGTTATTGTAATCTTCACGTAGATCAGTATTTCGTCGCTCCGATTGATTGACTATTTTCTCCCACTCATTTTTATCCTCTAGTTTCTGGTAGTGTCGAGCTTCGCTGAGCTTTCGCTCGAGTTCCGCAACGCGCTCCACGCCTTGCTGAACTTGACCCTCAAGCGAGTTAACCCGACTAGTGAAATTATTCGTCTCCAATCTATGTTGTTCGCAGAGGTTTGCTGTTACGCCAGCAAGCTGTCTCTCATAATGCACCTTCCACTGGGCCTCAGCTCTATCCCAAGAAACTGGGACCTCTGCGCTTCCGGCTGCACGTTGCTTTTCTAACTCAAAGCGTGAGAGCTGATTCTTGAGGTCTTGGACCTCAACCTCTGCTAGCTTCTCCGCGCTCACTAGTCGATCACTAACGAGGCGAGTGTTCTGCTCAGACTCATGAACTCTCCGTTGACATTTGGTCAATTCCATTTTGACCCTGTTTGTTTCGTCTTGGAGTTGATGAATCGTTTCCTGTTTGCTTTGTCCCGAGGCATACAAGGATCCCTGATTGCTTTCAAAATTATGGGTCCTCTTGATTTCTTGAGCCAAACTAGTCTCGAGCTCCTGATTCGCTTCTCCTAGCGAGGTCATCTTTATGCTCGCGTTAGAGATATTACGATCGCGTTCTTTTAGCTCAGATTCTAGTCTGTCAAGTCGACGTGTGTAATTCTCGTTAAGCTCTGACACTTGTTGCCTCATCATATTTACCGATTGTTCGTCTTGCGTCGAGCTTGCGAACGCATTCGACTCTACATTCTCCGACTGGAAATTCGCTTGTTGCAATTCAACTCGAAGCGTTTGGCTCTTGAGCTCTTGAGTATGAATGTCCTCTCTCATAGAGGCTTTTTCATGATCCACATTCCTCAGAATATCTAAGACATTTGATTCTATTTGCTTTCGCTCAGCTGCTTGCGTCATAAGTTGCATGCTAAGCTCAGATGCCTCAGAACACCATTGCTGAGTGACTTCTTGCTCCGCTTGCCTAAGCTCGGCATGTTCTTCCTGAGACGTCATTTCTCTGAACCAAAGTTGGTCCCGATCACTAGCGACGGTCATCTCTGCTTCCTCAAACCGTTGGGTGCGAAGCTGTGTTTCGCCCAGTTCGATTATCAGACTCTCACTCCTGGTGGCATATGCCTCTCGCTCCTTCAACAATTCGTCTACTTTGAACGTAAGGAATGAAACCTGTTCCGTCTGCGTGTCGAGGTTGCCCTCCAACCTTCCACAGATGCCTCGTTGATTCCCAAGCTGATCTTTCAGTCGACTGACTTCAGCCTTTAAACGAGTATTTTCATCTGTCCACTCACTCGGACTCTCGCTGACTCCAAATGATCCATCTCCTTCCCCAGGATATTTCTTCCTTGATTCCGTTGGAGATCTCGATCGAACCTTACTTTCTTGTTTATCCGGAGTCTCTCCCCTATACGATCCACGTTGGCTTGGTGGCGTATAGGATCCTCGGTCCGATGTTTTCCCACGTTGACTTTTTCCATACGGTGAAGATGGGGTTGATTTCTCGGTTGCCCCTCGCCCCACGGGCGAGAAGGAACGCCGGGCACCCACGGTGACACCAGCTTCGAACCGAGATTC
>JGI24539J26755_10000775_pt1 | contig 15113 bp, 10 predicted proteins | sample NorSeaMetagenome_2_FD_26755 | JGI IMG/M metagenome (IMG submission 26755) | reverse complement strand
TTTTTATAAAAAAATTATTGATTTAAGTAATTTAAATGATATAACATTTGATGAGATAGTAATAAATGAAACTAGAAATAATTATATTAAAAACATAGACAATTTACATGATTTAGTAAATGAATTTAGTATTTTTGAAGAAGATCTAGTTAATAATAATGAAATATGTGTAGCACAAAATAATATAAAAAGTAAAATAGAAGGAGATAATATATGTAAAATATCTGATATAAGATTTTTAGAAGCACCAAATATAGTAACTAGAAAAAATTGTTCTACAATAGAATTTGAATATAATAAAAATGTAAAACTAGAATATTTAAAAATTTTAAATAATAATTTTATTAATTATAAACTATATGTTTTTAATACTTTTAAAAAAACAAAAAAGTATAAACTAATAAATAATTTACAAATAAATAAACATAATGTCAATGAATTTACAAATGTTTATTTAAATATTGATGATAATACTATAGGATATAAATATAAGTTAGAATTATACAGTGATATATATATATTAAAACCTTTAAAAATATCTAATTCAACGACTCTTAATTGGGAAGATAATTTAAGTAATATTAATAAAAATGGCACTGATATGATGTGGTTTTTTCAGATTATAAAAAATATAGAAGATGAAGAAGATAATATAAAGTTTTTAAGTTATATTTATGATTATGATAATTATAAAAAAACAAATAAAACAAATGAAATATTATTTAAAGATAATGAAAGTATAGGAAAAGTAGAAGAATATATAATTAGTTATTTAGATGATAATAGATTTACAATAAAAATAAAATATAATAGAGATGAATACTATATATATTTTGTTGATACAACAAATATAAAAAATATAAAATTAAAACCATTACCATTATTTGAAGGTGAAAATGAAAACAATTATGCATTTACTAGAATAGATTATCTTAAAATGAATTTAGATACATATACAGAAACATCTGAATGTAAATTAAATGTAATTAATGAAAATGATGAAAATGGTTCTGGTCCAATAACATTAAAATCTGAAATAGGTAATTTAATAGAGTTATATGGAATAGAAAATCCTTATCCAAAACTATATATTTATAATAATAATTTATCTAAATCAACCAAACCATGTTCATACATTCATAGTGATGAGAATACATTAATAAAAAATATGGAAGCAGAAATTACATATATATCAAATAAACAAGACTTATTAGAAAGTAATATAATAGTAAATAAAAGTAATCCTTTAAATTATTGGGGTATGGAAAAGACTGATTCTATAAATGTAATTATGTTTAGCACTAACTTATTAAAATTTCCNGCAATAATTTCATCATGTTTATTTAAATCTGATAATGATAATAAAACACTAAAAGGAAATCCTGTTGTGGTATATTATACAGATGATATNGAAAGAGATAAAAATAGTATATATGAGTATTATGGTCCAAGTTCTAGACCATTAGATGCTTTGAATCCATCTGAATATATTATAAAATTAAAATATAATGAAACAGAAGAATGTTATAATTTAGAATTTACTAAATCTGTAAATATTAAGAAACCAATAGATATAAAAAAATGTAATAATATAGGAGATAATATTACATCGGAGTATGAATTAAATGATTTTAGTAAAAATAAGAAAATTAAATTAGGACAATTTGATAATTTAAAAAATACTAAAATATATTTAGAAAAAGTAAATGGAATATATGATTATGAATTTTATATATATACAATAATAGATGATGTAAGACATTATTTAGATGATAGTTATATATCTGGTAATTATACTACTATTAAAGAATCAAGTAAAAATCCGGATTATAGTAAATTTACAAGTTGGCATATAGTTCCGGATGTATTAGTTCGTGAAGAATATAAAAAAATAAAAAACTCAAAAAATACTAAAAATAAAATAAATTCAATACAAACAATAGATAGTAAAAATAATATATATAGTTTTGATCGTAGTAATGTAATTTTTGATAAAGGACAATATGTTAATTTATATTTATATAATGCAACTCAAAGTTTAAATAATGTAGATATATTTTATAAAAATTCTATAAAAGTAGGTCATAATGTAATTAGTGAAATAGTAAATATTGGCCCTAGCCTTGGCCCTGGACCTAAAACAATTGATTTAAGTTATAAACCAATTAAAATAGACATTTTACAAGAAACACATAGTAATGGTTCAAATATATATGGAGATACTTTTATATATGAAATAAATAATAAATCCGTAAAAATAATAAGAACAATTGAGACAAAACCAACAGAAGTGGGATGGGGTCAACAATTGAGAATGAGAGTATATAGAAAAAATATTGATACAGGTGATGCTCATGGTGATATAAATACTTTTGATTATATTAGAGTATTACATACCGAATATAATGGTGATAATTCTTCTGGAAAATATGCTCATTTTTATAAAAGAGATATTAAAAAAATTCTTGATAAATTATCTAATGAAAATAAATTATCTAATGAAAATAAATTATCTAATGAAAATAAATTAGATATAGTTGCTTACCTTAAATCACAAGATAAATATATAAAACTAACAGTTTTTAAAAACTCTAATTTACCAGATAGTTATATAACCGACAGTAGTGGTAATGAAACAGAAGAAGGTAAACAACATACATTAATGCAATATCATTGTCATGGCTCGACAATCGAATCAAACCGTCCTGTAAAATTTACTAAAAATGATATAATGTTTTTTTCCACAAAAATAAATAAATTAACACAAGAATTAAAAAGATTAAAACCACATATACAATTTTTTATAGATAATCTAAATGATGAAATTAAAATAATAAATGTTTCAAGAGAGATTGAATTCAACAATATGTATAAGAATTATAATGATTATTTACCTAAAAAAAATGATATATTAGTATATAAATATTTAGATAGTTCATTAGAAGATTTAAAAACATATATAGAATTAAGTAGATCCGATATATTAAAATACTCGACACAATTTACAAATAAATCATTTGATACAATAAGAGGTAATGTATTTGGTGTTAATGGAGCAGTATGGGAAGGTAATAATTTAATATATAATTATTGTTCAAATAATGTATCATTTTATAATAATAAGAAATATGCTTATAATTATAAAAATTCAGATGAACAATATTATATGGTAGATAAAATTAAGGAAGAAAATTATACAAATAAAAAAAGAATAAACACCAGAGAATTAGAAGAACAAGAACGCAGAGCAAAGAAACTAATTGAGAAACTAACATCTGGTGTAAATATTGTAGGATTTCAAAATAATAAAAATTTAAATATAGATAAACCGAAAAATATTTTTGACATATTTTCAGGTGATAATAAGCATTTTGTATTAGAATGGAAAAATAAAAGTAATTCAAATGATTTTAAGAGTGGATTATTAATTAATATAAAAACAAATGATTATAATAAACTTAATATAAATATAACAACTGATATATTTGAAGAACATGATATAATTAAAAAAATAGATGAAATAGCAAATAAATTTGAATTTGAACTAGACACTGATATAAATCTAATAGAACCTCATGCTAAATTTACACCAGATAAACAATTATTTAATCAAAAACTAATTAGTGAAGAAGGTTGGAATGGAGTTGAAGAGATAACCGAAAATTTTGACTCTAACTATTCTGAAAAAGTAACAAAATGTAAATGGATATATGATTTAGACCCAAATTACACTACATATAATTATAATTTGGTTCATGAAGATACATATATGACTAATCATTTAGAAAATAAATTTGATAAATATTCTAATGATTTGAATAATTTATTAGAGTTATATATTAAAAAAATTATACCAATTTATAGTAATTTAGATATACACAAATATAATTGGAAAATAGAATTTGATGGTGTATATGAGCCTGATATAACTGAATTTCATTTAAAAAGTGTAAGTTTAAATAAATATTTAATTAATATAAAACCAGATAATAATAATATTTATAATATTTTAGGATGGTCTGAGAGAATTATAAAAGGTAGTGGATGGAAATTTAAAGAAAATAATATTGTAGGTAGGATTAATTTTAATACAACACTTTTAGAGAACTATAAATCAGATGTGAAAAATATTATAAAAGATAAATTTAAAGAAATCTATATAAATAAAACATTAAAATTAATTAATAAAAAAACTACTACTACTGAAGGCGAAATATCGAACGCAAAACAAAATTTTGATGAACATAAGATAGAACAACGAATAAATAAAATTAAAAATATTGGACCAGATGGTGAAGGTTGTCATATATTTAGTCCAAATGTTGGTGAAAATGGTAAATTCTTAAAATATAAAAATAATAATTTTAGTTATACAAATGATATAAATGATAGCAATGGAAGCACATTATTTTATATTTCAAAAGCGGCTGCTTCAAAATCATTTGATATTAAAAATGATGATGAAATATTAATAAAAAATATATATAAAAATAATTTATCTTATATAGATACTAAAAAAAACTATATTGATTTAAAATGGACACGGTCTGAAAAAAAATGGACTATAAAAATGGATTTAGAATTACAGTTAAATAGTAATAGAAATAACATACTACAAGAAATCCCAGATCAAAAAGAAATTAATAAAGTTCATACTCTAATAAAAAGTAATAGTATTAGTATAAAAGTAGGAGATTATAATTTTAAAGCTACAGTTCCTAATATATATAAAGCAATTAAAGAATTTAAAAGAGTTAAAAAAGTTAAAAACCTAAAAAATAATGATCTATCTGGTAATATGTGGATATCAAAAGGGTATATTGATGGTGATTCTACTAATTTTGTATTTAAATTTTATAAGGATAATCCAGGAGATACAACAATTAGTAATTGTTGGTTAATTACAAATAATGATTTAGTAACTACTAAAAAAGAAATGTTAAGTTTTGAAACTATTAATAAAAAAGATGGTATTTATTTACCACCACAATGGAAAGCACGAAGAAGATTTTATTTAAATAAGTTAGAAAGTAGATTGAAAGATAAATCACAAACTAGTGATTGTATGGGTGTTCCAATTAGTGTGTATTTAAGTAATGGCGATTATTTAAGTTCTAATAGATTAGATAATTTTGTTTGGAATAATGGAAAGGAACGGGCATATAGTAGTAGTTTTTATATAATATCAAAAGATGATGATAGTAATTTTATAAAAAATTATAATAATAATAATATAAATCAAGAACAAGAAATATTTAATTTCTTATATAATATTGATTCAAGTGAACCATTTATAATTTATAGTGATATTAAAAACATCAGTTATAATCCAGAAATATTATTTATAAATGATACCAAAACAATTAATACATACAAACATGGAGATGGAAATCTTGGAAATATACAAAACAGTTTTAAAAATAGTATACAAAGTGACGCTAATTTACAAAAGCAATTATGGAAAGTTACAAATCGTAATACACAAATATTACAAGTTAATGAAATTCCACCTACTACTAAATATATAACTTTTAATTTAGATATAATTAGTTATAATGATAATTTATCATTTTCTAGTAATTTAAATCAAGCAATAGAAAAATCTTATACTACAGAAAGTAGAGATGATGAAAATCAACCTGTTATAAAAGTATATTATATAATAGAACATCCAGTATATACAGATTATTATATATTTCAAAATATATCTAATAACAGATTTTTATCTATTTATAATAAGGAATGTAAAGTAGAACAAAATACAGATACATGGTATTTAGGTGGTTCAAATCAACAATGTGTAGGAAATGTTGGTGATAATGTAGGTATATTTTGGAATAATCAAATTAATGAACCTGATATATATGAAAATAAAGTTATTCCAGAAGGACTTGAACAAATATTAGATATGGAAAAAAATAAAAATACTTTTGTATTTAAAATAACGTCAAATGAAATACTAGATTTTAATAGAATGTGGCATGGAGATCTAGGTAATGCAATTAATGAAAATAATATAAGAAAACAGGAACAAGAAATAAAAAATCAAGAACTTATACGCTCTGCGAATACATGGAGATCTAAATTAAAAATTCAACAAAATAATATAGTTTATTTGATATCTAATTTTAAAAACTATAGAAATACTGATTATGATGAACCTAAACAATATATATTAAAATATGAAGGACTATTTACCGGTCATAATATTATGAATTTAGATTTTATTGATTATAAAAACAAATATTTATTTAAAATTAAAAATTTAATAACAGATCCAACATATAAAATTAGAAATATACAAGATAATAAATATATATTATTTAAAGCAAATATAAAAACTCTGTTTGACACTAATGTTTTTGAAGATGTTAAAATATATTATATTTTAAATGGTAAATATAAAAATCATTATGCTATTCAGAATAAAAATCAAGAAAATAAATTTTTAAGAATAGAAGAATCCGGTAATCAAGATGCTACAATTAATTTTGTAGGAGCTAATAGTATAAGAGATGTTTTAAATAATAATTCTCAACACCCAATACAAAATCCATATATGTTTAAAATTCATATAGATGGTATAGAAAGTGAAATATATGTTAAAAATAAAGAAAAACTTTATGTAAAATCTAAAAGTATTTCTAGCACTAGAAATATTTTTATAAATGATAATTATGCATTGAGTTTGTTATCAAGTAATAGTTTTAAAAATAATCTCTTTAATAATGGAGTTTTACAATATATAAGGGTTCGATATACTGAACAACATGATAATAATAGTCAAGGCCGTGACATGTGGTTTGATTATAGAGAAACTCCTATATTTGAAAAACATAATGTTGTAACTGCATGGGTCCATAGTGTTCGCAGAGATGGTAATTATATAATGTATTTATGGAAACATGGAAAAGATGTTCCATATGGTAGGGGGACAACAAGTCAATTATATACTGAAGAATCTAGTAATCATTTAAGAAATAAACCTAATAATCAGACAGATTATTTAGGTTATGGACGTGAAAGTGCTAACAGGTCCACTATTTTTAAAAAAGATGATATATTATTATTTTGGCCAGGCTGGGTGCGAGGGGTGAGTCTCAAAGTTAACCACCAGCACCACCTTAAAGATTCATGGTTAAAATTAATTTCTAAAGCAACAAAAAGAAAATTAGCACTTGATATAACTAATAATGATGACTTTTACAAAGATAAATAATTTAAATTATATATTTTTTTTAAATTTAAAGTATTTAAATTGATTTATATATAGATATAAACTTAAATAAATAAATAATAAATAATGTATATTTATCTAAATGCTTCAGAAATTGCTGGTTTGATTAATAAGAATAAATATAATCCACAAGAAGATGTAATTTATGATATATTATGTCGTTTAAAAAAAGAATCTAATAAAAGTGATATAAATAAATTAGAATCTATTAATAAAAACGAGCTATTAGAGTTACTGAAAACATTTGAGAAATCAAAATTAATAAATTTAGAAGATAGTAAAGATTTAAAAAAAAAAATAGATCAATCAGGTGAAAAAGATATTGCTAGTATATCACAAAATGTTATAAATAATGTAAGTAAAAATTCAATTAATTCAAAAAAAACAGAAGATTCGCGAAAAATACAAGATAATATAGAATCAAATATTAAAAAAGTTATGAAAAATAAAGATATAAAAGATATAAAAAAATATGTAGAGGGTCATATAAATAAAAATCGTGGTATTAAAAATGAGAAAGAAATAATTAATAAATATGAGAAAAAAAATAATACTAATATAACAAACAATAATTCTAAGTTATATAAAATGAAATTATTTTCATTAAATGAACATAATATATATGTATGTGGAAAAATTGATGGTATAGAAAATGATGAATTAATAGAAATTAAAAATAGGAGAAATCGTTTATTTGAATTTATACCAATATATGAACAAATACAAATTGAAATATATTTTAGATTAACTAATCTAAAAACAGGTAAACTAATTCAAAATTATAATGATACAACAAGTGAGTTTGTAATACAAAATAATGATACACTTTGGGATAATATTTTAAATGAATTAAAAATAGCTTGTAAAATTATTATTGAACAATTATAATTATTTAATAATTAAAATTTTTATATGTATATATATATATATATAAGATGAGTATTCGTGCAGAACCCGGCGGAAAACGTTTTTTTGATTTTAGATTTCTTAATCCATTCGAAAAAGATATATCAAATGATGGAACAACACTTGGTATGAGATATGGAGCTGCTCAATATATATTACTAATATCTTATGTTATGGCTGTATTAGCATTAGTTATAATTGGTAGAAGTCCAATAGCAGCAGTTGGATATACATTTTTATGGCTTAGTGTATATTATAATGTATCATGTTTATTAATACCAGAAGGAAGTGAAAAATGTTTTGTAAATGCTTGGGTTAATATGATATTACCATGGATATCATTTACTATTTTTACAATATCCGCTATATTTACAGCAAGTTGGATTTATAATAGTATTAAGAGTTCGGTTAAAAAAGGTGGTAAAAAAAAAAAACAAGAACAAGAAGAACAAGAAGAACAAGATATACCAAACAATTTAGATGCGTTAATTACTAGTTTTGTAGGTGGAGCAGAAAAAAATTTAGATGATATAATTAAGGCATTTAGTATGTAATTTATATAAAAATAATTTGTATTTTTTTTTAATTAATTATAAAATTATATTATATATTTATATGACACAGGCAAATTACGTTACATTTTCTAATAATGTTGATACAAGATTTTTAAATCCATTTGAAAAAGGTCAAAGTAAGGGTGCGTCATTTTTTGGTCTCAGATATGGTAATGCTCAATTTATTTTTATAGTCTGTGCTATAATAAGTTTATTTTTAATACAATTATTATCATATGACTTCAATAAAGTATTAATAATGATTTTACTAATATTATATTATATATATTTATATTATAATTTATCTTGTTTTTTAGTTCCTGATAATCATGAAAGATGTTTTACATTAGCTTGGACTTGTATAATAACAGTTATTTTCATAACTATTATAGTAATATTTCATAATTCTATATTTAAAAAAAAAGAAAATAAAAAAAATATAGGTGGTCATAAACAAACTAATTTACTTACTAATCTAAATGATAATTTTAATATATTAATTAATCAAATTAAGGGTGGAGATAATTGTGACAAGAAAAAACGATATACTGGTGGAGAAGATAAAAATATTACTTTAGAAGAATATTTAAAGAGACCCGCAGAAATGACTTAGTTATAATTTGAAATAAAATATAATATATAATATAAAATGGAACTAATAGATAAAATAAAATCTATAATAATAAATATTCCTTATATTTATTATGTAGTTTTTTTAGTTGTTATAATTACAATAAACTTATTTATTAATTATAATAGAATATTAGTAGATAATATTTATAAAGAGAAAAAAAAATTAGATGAAGAAGAAATTATATTATTTAATGAAGAAAAAGTTCGTTCTAAATATAATATCTTAGATAAGGTATTAGGAGAACCACCTATAAAAGAATTATATAATAATATATATGCTGAATCTGTAACTTGGCGTATGAATTATACTGATAAAAACTTTATATATGGAAAATATAATGGATTTGATTTAATTAAATTAACTGGTTATATTGCTAAAAAAAATCACCCGATACCTGGACCAGTATTTATAATTGCTGGTAAATACTTAAAAGTTTCTGAACATTTATATGGACCATTAAAATATGCTTCACCTACAATTAATATTGAACAGTTATATATTCCTCAAGAACATAGTTTAGAGTATGAAAAAACAGGTAAGAAAAATATATCATTAGTTACAGGTAGTTGTGCTAGTATAACTATTTGTGCTATTACAATTAAATTTGTGGAAGATATGATAAATAAATTTAAAGATAATATGGATACAACATTAGATATTCATATTAGATTTAGAAAAGAATATAATGTGCGTATATTATCATATTTATGTGGTAAAGGTATTACACCTGAAATATCTTGGTATGATGCTTTAAATTTTAAAGAGGAGAATATATATGATAGTAAATCAGATGTATGTGGCTTATTAAATAAAAATGAATCAATAGGTTTAATTTATGAAGATGATAATTTAGATAAAGTAATAGAATCTGTAAAAAATAATATAAGTGATGATAAGGTCACAAAAAAAGAATTAAAAAATTTGATTGATAATTAAATTATTAATCAATATTTAGACTATTAATCAATATTTAGAGTATTAATTAATACATATTTTAATTCTATTTATATTTATAGAAGTTCCTAATAATCCTGTTTTAATACCGAAATCATTTATAAATTGTCTAATATAATAACCAGTTGAAACATATGTTTCAAATGTTGTTATATAAACATTACTAGTATTATATAAATTAAAATTATTCCAATTATCAATGGCTTGATTTTTACAAAAAGTATTGTTTGTATTATCTATTTTATGTAATACTTCTACAATATTTTTTTTTAAATTATCAAAATTTTTTTTTTCAGTTTTAATTTGTTTAATATAATTTACATTAACTAATTTATGTGGAATATTAATTTCATCTAATCTATTTAAATTTGTCCATTCCCATAGACTATGTCTTTCACCTAATTTATTATATACCGGTTTAGCTGAATATTTATGAAATTTTTGATTATATTCTCCAATAAAATTTTTTAATTCAGATTCAATATAATCATAGTCTAGGTCATTTTTTGTAATTTGTTTAGTATGTGTAATTAGTCCTAATGTATCATCACTTGTAGTTTTAAAACCCCATAATATAGTAAATTGATATATTTTATTATTATTTAAATAATTATTCATATTTTTACATTTTTCATCATATAATAATAATAGTTCGCCTTCAGCCATAGGATCTAATTTACCACAAATACACACTTTATTTTTTTTTAGTTTTTTTTTATATTCATTAGCTATTTGTGTTCCTAATATACCAGGTGGTTTATAAACAATTTCCATAACTAAATAACAATAATTTATATTAATAATTTGAATCAATTTATATTAATTTTATTTATAATTTTTATTTATAATTTTTATTTATATTAATTTTATTTATAAATATTGTTTATTTGATTGTTTACTCTAATAAAAGTACATCGTTTAGATAATTCTTTTAAATATTTAGCACCTACATAAGTCAAAGTAGATCTAATTCCACCTAATAAATCTTGAAGTGTATTTTCTATGGGTCCCTTATACGGAATCTTTACGGTTTTACCTTCAGATGATCTATAATGTGCTACCCCCCCAGCATATTTTTTCATAGCAGTATCACTACTCATACCATAAAATGTTTTATATTGTTTTCCATTTTCTTCAATCAAATCTCCACCAGATTCTTGATGACCACTAAAATATCCACCACTCATTACAAAATCGGCACCAGCTCCAAATGCTTTACTAAAATCACCTGGAATAGTGCAACCTCCATCTGAAATAATTAATCCACCAAGACCATGAGCCGCATCAGCGCATTCTAATACAGCAGATAATTGTGGATAACCCACACCNGTTTGTTTTCTTGTAGTACATACAGAACCTGGTCCAATACCAACTTTAACTATATCCGCACCAGCAAGAATTAATTGTTCGGTCATTTCAGATGTCACAACATTACCAGCGATTAAAATTTTATTAGGAAAAGTTTGTCTAAATTTAGTTAGCATATTAACAAATTTTTCTGAATAACCATTTGCTACATCAATACAAATCATAAATAAATCAGGAAATAATTCCATAATTGATTGAGTTTTAACAAAATCAGATTCGTTTATACCAGTTGATACACATATATAATTTACATCTACATTTTCAACTGTCATAAATTTAAACCATTGTTCACTAGAATAATGCTTATGAATACAAGTAATTATTTTATGTTTTTGACATTCTAGTGCGGTTTCAAATGTTCCAGTTGTATCCATATTTGCTACCATTATAGGCACACCTGACCAATTTATTTTACTATGTTTAGTAATAAAATTTCTATTTAAATCAACTTCGGAACGACTAGATAATGTACTTCTTTTTGGCTTTATTAAAACATCTGAGAAATCTAATTTTAAATCATTTTCTAATTTAACCATTATTTATAAATGTTAATTTACTTTTATATAAATTAGATTTTATATAAATTAGATTTTATATAAAAGTAAATTTTATATAAATTAAATTTTATAATATAAGTTTATAATGCAGGAAAAAAGTAATAAAAAAGCAAATAATAATATATATTTTTATATATTTATATTTTTCAGTTTATTAATAGCATATTATTACTATAGAGTAAAACAAGTGAGTAATTTTGATTTTAATGAAATAACTAAAAAAATATTAAATCGTGAAATAAAACCAATCATTAAACAAACAGGATGATGAAACAAAAAATAATAAAGATTTAATAAATAACATTATAAATATACTTGAAATATTATAATTAAAAATAAATAGGATTATAATATTGAAATATTTATATTATGTTTAATATTATGTTTATAGTGTGTTTATAAAAAATATTTAAAATAAATAATAATTATATGGATATCTATAATAATCTGGTAGATGTTTATAATTCAAATAGTAAAAAAATAATAGAAACATTTCAAGATAAGAAAAAAGATACACAGAAAAATATAGGTAGTATGAGCATAGAAAATTTTTATTTTACTATATCATTATTAATAATAGCCGCCATTATTATTCCATTATTATTTATATATACATACGAGTCAGATTATTTAAATAGTATATTTAATTTAGAAACAGTTGAAAATGAGTCAGAAATGGAAATAGATAATTTAATAGCAACAGAAAATGAAGTTTTAAATGAATTAGATAAAAAAACTATATAATGAATTATATATTTATAGAATAAATCTTAATTAATAATTAATAATGTTAATAAATTTTATAACAGATAAAAATAATAAAAAATTAATATTAGAAATAGAACAATTATTTAATGGATTTTCAATTAAATATAATACAGGTAATTTTGAGAAAAATATAATTCACTATTTGGATTATAAATGTTCCGCTGCTAATATAAATGTATTTTATGGATATATAAATAATCTATTAGTTAATTATTCTAATAATAATATATTTGTATATGATAAAAAATACTTTTGCGAAAGTTGGCAAAATCAATTACATAATTATGACATAGTATGTATAAAAACAAATGAGGATGATTTAAATTTGAAAAAAAAAATACATTTTATAGATTTTTATAATAAAGATATTAATATTTTCTACAAATCTATGTTAAAATTGTGTAAACAAATAAAATCTATTGAATTACCTACAATTAATAATTATATATCACCCGAAGATTTACCCGGTATATCAGTATGTATTCCTACATATAATCGTCGTAAATTTATGAAATTATTAAAATTAAATTATGAAAATAGCACATATCCTAAGGAAAAAATGGAGTTAATAGTTCTAGATGATGGTATTGATAAAGTGGAAGATGTTATTCCTATAGGAGATAATGTTAGATATTATTATAATAGAGAAAAAAAAAATATTGGTTGGAAACGAAATGAATGTGTGCGATTAGCAAAATATGATATAATAGCATTTATGGATGATGATGATTATTATTATCCTAATTCGTTAATTAATCGTGTATGTAATTTATTAAAATCGGAACGTGATTGTGTATTTTGTTCAACAATTGGTTGTTTTCATATAAATAAATTAAGTAGTATTATAAATTCTACACCTATTGATACACCATTAGAAAGTAAGGTTAGTGAAGCATCATTAACATTTAAAAAATCGTTTTGGCATAATAATAAATTTAATAATGAAGATAAAATAAATGAGGGCGCATATTTTGTAAAAAATGCTATTGAAAAATGTAAAGAAATAAGTTGGGAAGGTGTATTTGTTCAATTATTACATACATATAATACAATTCCTAAAAAACTGGATTTTGATGAACGTAATGGTAGTCATTTTAATTTTAGTGATGAAGATTTTGAAACTATTATAAATTTATAAACCTTATAAAAACGTTAAATTAAATTTTATAATTTTTCACTATAAATATGAGTAGTAAATATAATAAAATACATAATAAAAACGACCAATTATAATAGATATATTATTAAAATTAGATAATAATCAAATTGAATTATTATCAGATACTATATTAGTTAATTTAACAAATGAACAATTAAGATTAATTGAAACTAATCCTAATGTAAATTATGAATTAATTTTAAAATTAAGATATGTAGAACAAAAAAAATTTATTAAAAATTTTAGTAATGTTAATATATATGAATATTTGAGAAGAATGAATAAAATGTTATACTAATTAAAATTATATTAATTTTTAATATATATTGGATATAGTGTTATTTGTGCTAATAATTGATATTCTAACAGTCTTATTTGTCTATATGGCTTAGATTTATTTTTACGTAATTTTTTTTCCATAACATAGATTAATTTATTAGATTTTTTAAACTCATTAAATGCTTTTACAGCATTTTTAAGAACTATTTCACATTTTTTAATTTTTTCAATTTTTTTTTTAATATTTTGTGGACATGATTTTTTGCGTGCTATTTTTTTTATTTCTTTAATAGTTTCAATTTTTCTATAATATCCTAAATTAAGATCTAATGTAGAATCATTACATAATGGACAATTACTATGTCCGCTTCTAAACCATTTAATAATACAACTAGAATGATAACAATGATTACATTCTAATGTATGTGTATTATTTTCATCATTATTTATTTCTTCATAACATATACTACATATATTTTCCTCCATTTAATAATATAAAGATTATTATTTAACAAATATAACTTAATTAAGATATGTTGTAATACTATTAAAATAATTATAATTAATATTATTGTTATTATTAGTATTATTTAAATAAATAATATTATTAGTATTTAAATAAGTATTAGTATTATTTAAATAAATAATATTATTAGTATTTAAATAAGTATTAGATGTATTCGAACAAATATTATTA
>JGI24539J26755_10000772_pt1 | contig 15181 bp, 14 predicted proteins | sample NorSeaMetagenome_2_FD_26755 | JGI IMG/M metagenome (IMG submission 26755) | reverse complement strand
AGAATTATAATAAATATTTGTATTTAATTCTGATTTTATAATATCTAGTATATTTTTTGTTAATATATAATTAAAAGAAAAAGATAATGAATTTTCCAATTTTTTATTAATAATTTCAGTACCGAATTCTGGTTGAATAGTACCAATATTAATCCAATTTAATCCAATTTCTGAATAATTATTATTAATATATTTTATAAGTTTATTTAATAATACTGAATTATTTTTGATCTGACAAGTTTCACAATTAAAATGTTTGATAGTATTTATATTATTATTATTATTAAATAAATTATCATACATTTTGTCTATATAATTTTTTTTTTTAAAAAATAAACCACCATGATAAATAGATTTTAATTGATTATTAATAATGCAATTATTATAATGAATATTATTTTTAATAGTTGTAATAACCATATAATAAAGTTTATCTATTAATAAAAAATATTATAATAAGTTAATAGAATGGATATAGAAGTTAAACCAGATGAATGGATATTAGAAAATAGAATAGGTTTTAATAAAAAAATATATAATACATTAAATCGTAAAAATTATAAGGATATAAAAAAAAAAGAAAGTTGTAAATGCGAGGATGACAAATGTGAAATAGATGTAAAAACTGTTAGTTTATTTCCACATCAAAGAATATTAAGAGATTATATTCAATTTAATAGTCCATATAGAGGAATATTAGCATATCATGAATTAGGTTCTGGAAAATCAGCAGCATCTATAGCGGCAGCGGAAGGATTTATAGAAAAAAGAAAAATTTTTGTATTAACACCCGCATCATTAGCAAAAAATTATGAAAATGAATTGATGAAAATTTCAACACTAGGTTTAAATATGAAAAAATCATGGTCGTTATTAAAAATCAAAGGAACGGGAAAATCAAAAAAATTAATAGATAAATTACGAGAATATGGTATAAATAGTAAATTTATCAAAAAAGATAATTTAGTATGGATACCATTATATAATGATGATATAGATAATGATGATATTGAAATAATACAAAAGAATATAAGTTATAGTTCAATAACAAAAAATGACAAACAAAAAATAGATGAAACTATATTACATATAATAAAAAATAGATATACATTTATAAGTTATAATGGTTTAACACAAAAAATGATAACAGAAATGGGAAAAAAAATATTTGATAACTCATTTGTAATAATAGATGAGATACATAATTTTATAAGTAGAACTGTAAATGGTTCAAAATTAGGAAGAACAGTGTATAATAATTTAATGAAAGCGGAGAATTGTAAAATGGTGTTATTATCGGGTACGCCAATAATAAATAATCCATATGAGATAGCGACATTAATAAATTTAATACGGGGTCCAATGAAAATATATAATTTAAAATTATCACCATCATCAAAAGATATAACGATAGAAATAATAAAAGAAAAAATAAAAGGTAGTGAATATGAAAAATATATAGATTATATATTTTATAAAAATTCAATAATATCAATAGCATTATTACCAGAAGGTTATTTAAGAGAAAAGAAGAAAGTGGAAATAGAGAAGAAAGAATGGAAAATAACAGAAAGTAAATTAATAAATAATATAAAAGATAAGATAAATGAAATAGATAATATTAAATCAGGTACAAAAATAACAGAAGAATTTTTTTATGCATTACCTAACGAATTAGAAGAATTTAATAAATTATTTATAGATGAAACAGATGAAGAAAAACCACAAATAAAAAACATGGATTTATTTCAAAGACGTATTTTAGGAACAGTGAGTTATTATAGAACATCGGGAAGTGAATTTTTTCCAACATTATATCCAATTAATATTAAATATTTAAATATGACAAATCATCAATTAAGTCAATATGATGAGGTAAGAACAAAAGAGAGAGCAATAGATGAGGGAAATAAATTTAAGAATAGGGGTGTATTAGATGATAAAAATTCAGTATATAGAGCATTTAGTAGAATGGTGTGTAATTTTGCATTTCCAACAGAAATAAAAAGAAAATTTCCACAAGATATTAGAAAAATATTAAAAAAAGAAATTGATATACATGAAGAAGAAATTGAAGAAGAAAAGGTGGATATAAAAACAGTAGTAGCACAACAATATGAAGAATCAGTATCAAAAGCATTAAAAGAATTAGATAAAAATAATTATTTATCAAAAGAAAATTTAAAAAATAAATATAGTCCAAAATATTATGAAATGTTAAATGATATTGAAACATCACCTGGATCTGTATTAATATATTCACAATTTAGATCAGTAGAGGGATTAGGAATATTTATGAAATCACTAGATAACCAAGATTATAAAGAAATCTTATTAGTAAAAAAAGATAATGGATATGAATATGATGATTTATCAGTATTTGATGAGAAATATGATAATAAAAGATATATAATATTTAGTAATGATCGTGGAAAAACAAATCAATTAATGCATTTATTTAATGGAGACTATAAAGAATTAGATCAAAATTTATTCAATTTATTACCAGAAAGAATAAAGGAAGATAATAAATACCAATATTATGGAAAATTGATAAAAACCATGATGATTACGCAATCTGGAGCTGAAGGTATATCTCTTAAAAATGTAAGAAGAGTTTTAGTTATGGAATATTTCTGGAATTCAGTAAGAATAAATCAAGTAATAGGTAGAGCAGTACGAACATGTTCTCATGAATTATTACCTAAAAGAGAAAGAAATGTAGAGGTATTTTGTTATTTAATGAAATTAAAAAAGGAACAATTAGATAAAAATTTTACAATAAAAAGTTTAGATAAAGGAATAACAACAGATGAACATATATATAATATTGCGTCATCAAAAGAAAATTTAATAAATCAATTTTTGAAATTACTAAAATCTGCATCATTTGATTGTATTATAAATTCAAATCAAAATAAACCATTAGAAAGTGGTTATAAATGTTATAATTGGCCAATAAATGTAGATAATAATAAATTATCTTATACTAAAGATATAAATAATGATAGTAAAATATTAAAACACGATAAATTAAAAAAGAAAAAAACAGGTATAGGAAAAGTAGTATTAATAAAAGATAAAAAATTTGTAGAATTAAATAAGAAAATATATGATTATGAAAGTTATAAAAATGCAGGTATTTTATTACCAATACAAAAATAATATTTATTATATATAAAAAATAAAATATTATAAACTAATAATGGATACTAATATAAATACTTGCATCTATAGATTTAGATGTAAAAATAGTAAATGTACTAATATATGTGATAATAATATAAATTTTTGCAAAGATCATATTAAATATAAAAATTTAGGATTATTTGACATTATAAATGAAGCATGTGGTGATAAAAAAGATTTACTAAATAATAAAAGTATATATTTTATATTTAAAGAAATATTTAAGTATTCTGATACAGATGAATTGAAAAAAAAATTATTTATTAGAACATTAGCATATTTATTTAGTTCGGGAAATATAAAAAAAATAGCAAAATATAATAATATAATAATAAAAAAAAAAGCAAAAGGAGATCTAATAATAGATATATATTATGTATTATATAATACATATAGGTTCAAAGAAAAAAATGTAAATAAATTAATAATTATACAAAAAAATATAAAAAAAAATATTATTAAAAATATAAATAAAATTTATAAATATGAAAATATAATAAATAAGGAAGATCCTTTTACATTAGAAAACATTAATGATATAGAATCAAATATGAAATTTTATTTCAAAGATATTGAAAATCAAATATATTGTTTTAATGCGATAGAATTTGAATATTATTTAAGAAAATATACATTACACCCATATACTAAAAATAATATAAATAATAATATTATAGAAAAATTAAAATTATTTATATATTATAATAATTTAAAATTAAAATCCAATAATTATTATATTGAAAACAATTGGAATACATCTCAACAAGCATATACGGATGTTGTATATTATATGGAAAAAATAGGTTTTTATAATAATATATTATGGTTTAATGAATTAACATATCTAAATATTATACATATAATACATGTATATCAAGATTTAACAGAAAATATTAATATAAGTTATAAATTTTTTGGAAACAATATTATTAATCAGATAGATAATAATAATTATCAATTTAAATTTGCAAAAGAAATTATTAATTTATTTATAAATGGGGATGATCATTTCATTTTGTGTTGTAATTTTGTAAAAGCATTAGCATTGGTATCAAATAAATTTTATAATAATATACCGAATTGGTTAACAAATATTACAACAAATGAAAATACATTATTTAGTAATCATTATGCACTTTATTTAAATAATTCAGAAAGAATGATAACACAGCAATTAAATAATGAAAATAATATAGTTGAAATGCAATTAGAAAATATTATAGATCCAGCAACTGTATATTATTTATTAGATATGCTAAATAGAAATAATTAATATATTTTTATATTTATAAGAAGAAATAATGGATAATCATCAATTATATTATGAATTTAATAAAAATAATAAACCAATTATAAAAGAAAGTAATAATAATAATAATAATCATGATAATAATAATCAATTACCATATGTTATTAAAATTAAAATTGCATTATACTGTATTATTTTATTTATTATATTATCACATAAAAATACATATAAAATATTAGATTTTATAATTAAAATTTTTAGAAGAGATACAAATGATATTATAGATAATTATGGTAATCCATTAATATTCGGATTAGGTATAATGAGTTTGATATTTGCGCTCATAATAATATTTATAACTTAAGTGTAAAAAAGATAAAATAATTAATATTTATATAAATTAGAAGATTTAATAATGTCACTTCATAATACTGAATTAAAATCTGATATAATATTTGAAAATAATGCTGAAACTTTCGATACAGTACCAATAATAAATAATAAAGTTGAAGGTTTAACTCCAGAGCAAAAAAATTTATTAAAAGGTTATAAAGATAAAAGTTTAATTGTTTCAATTTTAGCAAAAAGATCATATGAATTTTTTTCAAGAATTAAAACTTTTGTCAATGTACCATTAATATTATCAAGTACTACTTTGGCAATTTTAAACAGTGCTTCCTTAACTGGAGAACAAATGAAAATTCCAAATGTTATTATAAATAGTATTACAGGATTAACACTTGCAATGATAAGTAATTTTAAAATTACAGAAAAAACAACAGTATTTCAAAATGTTTATAAAAAAATGAATAAATTAAATCATAGAATTGAAGAAGCGATGATTAATAATACAGATAATAGTCTTAATGTTGATAAAATGTCAATATATATTAAAGAATATGAAGCATTAATAGAAAGTTTAGATTATGCATTTCCAACAAGTGTTAAAAAGAAAGTATATGAACGATATAAAGGTAGTGGATTAACAATACCGAATGCTTTAATAGGTTTTGATGATATTGCAATTACAGATTTAAATGCTAATAACTTTAATGGTTTAAATTCTGTTTAATTTTTTTTCAATTTATATAATATAAATTAAATATTTAATAATATATTTTTATAAAAATATTCAATTAAAGTTTCCCATCTATAATGTGTTAAAATATGTTTTCTACTTTTAATTCCGTGTTCTTCTACTAATTTAGGATTTGTAAAATATTTCCAAAATGCATCAGCATATTCATCTGGTGATGTTAATTCCGCTTTACCACCTATACCCGCTGATTTACAATCTAAATATATAGAAACAACCGGTTTTATTAATAATGAGTAATCGTCATTCAAAAATTCTCTCATACCGCCAACATATGATGATATTTGAGGTTTTCCTAATCCAGCGCCTTCAAATCCACATAATCCAAATCCTTCTCCATCGGCAGTATTTAAACCAACATCACAAGCATTATATAATAAATTAATTTCGCGATCTGATAATTGTTGAGGACTATCAATACTATATATTGTTTTTTTGGCATATTCCCATGGTACATTTGTAAATTTGATTTCATTTTCTAATAAATCCATTAAATCCCAATATCCGTTTATTGATGTACCAATTACAAGTTTAATATTTTTTTTAATATTTGTATCATCAGTTTTATTTATTATATTTTCATTATAATGTTTTTCAATAAATTTACTCCATGCAATCATAGTTGTATCCCATCTTTTTCTTGGTTGATTTCTATTTAAATTCAAAATTAAAAAATCTTCTAAAGGTAATTTAAAATACAATCGTGCTATTTCCATATCTATGGGATAATATAATTTTTCATCAAAACCATGTGGAAAAAAAAACATTTTGTCTTTTTTAATTCCTATTTTTTTAGCAATTTCTTGCCAATAAGGCGTAAATGTAATAATACCATCAAAAAAAGAATTTAGTAAATTAATATAATCTTTCTTTTGATATGGATAAACTTGATCCATATATGATATTAATTTAAAATTTTTTTTTTGATCCCAACATTCTTTAACTATAGTTTGTGTTAATGCAGTAGTAATTATATTATCATTGAAAATTATAATAATATCTTGTGGATGTTTTTTTAAATATGTTCCTATTTCTTTCTCTCCAAATCCATTCCTTTTTGGATTTTCATTTGCCATTACATCATATAATATAATATTTTTTGATATATCATTTCTAATATTAGAACCTTTAGTATTATTTACATTTTGAAATCCATATATTGTTAATTCAATATCGTCATATTTTTCCATATGTTTGCAAATGTAATATACAACTTTTGAATAACCATTACTTGTTCCTATTGGATATGTTCCACACAACATGATCCTTTTTTTATTATTTTTTGATTTATACCACCAATTATCATTAGATACATTTATAATTTCTTTGTTTTCTTTATTATATTCATCTAATGAATATTGACCTACGATAATAGAATTATTAAATAATTCATTCATTCTTTTTTAATATTTAAATTTATTAACTTCTTATATAATTAATTGAAAAATTTAGATATTTTAATAAATCCATCTAAAATTAAATTATCAATATCGTCATTGTTAAATTCTAAATCTAGATATTCATTATTTATTTCAAATGGTACAAAATCTCTAATAGGCGAATCTTCAATTATAAATATATTTGCATTGTTATTATTAATATTTTTTATAAATGCAGTATCAGATGTATTTTTTAATAATATTTCCAACATTCTTTTATTAAAATCCTGAAAAGTAATATTATCTATTTTTTTTAAATTATAATCCGATTTTATTTTTATTACTATACCAAATATATTATCTTTATGTATATTATTAAAAATATTTAATGGAAAATTATTTGTTAATAAACCATCTACATAATATTCATTATTAATTTTTACTGGCATCGCTATATATGGTACAGACATAGAAGCACATGTTACATCAAATACACTAATGTTTGGATTATTATCTGTTGAAAAAATAATATTTTCACCAGTATTTATATTTGTAGTACTAATATATAAATTTTTTCCAAATTTTTTTGATAATTCAATAAAAGTTATATCATTTATATTATATTTTGTATTAATATATTTTCTTAATTTATTTAATACTATTTTTAAGTCTAATATACCATTATATAAAAACACATTTGCTAAATTATTTTTATTAATTATTATTTTTTTATCAGATATAATTTCTTTTATTATTTTTTCTAATTCATTTATATCTATATCTAAACAAAACGCCAATGCAAAAAATGCTCCTATGGAATTTCCAGCTACATATTTTATATTTTTTAATTTTTTTTCAATATATAGATATCTAAATACACCTAACATACATACACCATATAATCCACCACCTGATATTACTAAATGAGTATAATCTGTCATTATTAAATTATAATAATGTAATTGTTCTTAAGTTAATAAAAAAAATATATTATTCAGTTGTATTATTAATTTTAATTTTTAATTCATTGAATTTTGATTTTTTATCATCCTTATTAAAAAATTCTCTTAAACTATTATTTATATATATTTTACCATTACTCAATAATAAATATCCTTTATTACCATTTTTAGTTATTATAAAATCTTTTATAAAATTATTACCTATATTTATTTTTTCAATATTTTTTTTATTTGATATATCAAAATATAAAATATATACTTTGTTAATTATTGCATATAATGATCTAATATAACCTATTTTATAAACTAATAGTTTAGATACAAGATAATTTGGTAATTTTATCTTCTTTTTAATATCAGGACATGGAAAATTTGCACCACATTTATAATTTAAACGATCAAATGCAATTAATTCTTGTTTATCTTCTAATTTTTCATCTGAATTTTTATTATACGAATATTCGTATAAAAATTTATTACTACCAAATATTATTTTTGATTTATTAATTTGTTCTATTACAGCTATTGAATTAATATCATAATTTTTATCAGTTATTTCATATATATTCCATATTATATTACCATATTCATCCTCGTAATTTTCTAAATTTTTATCTGATTCTTTATACTGATATTTCCATTTTGCTTTATCCTTTTCTTCTTCTTTTTTACTAATAAATTTGGCTTCTTGTTCTTTTTTGATTTTTGCCACCTTTATTTTTTCATTATTTATAGTAAAAATAATTATATTACCACTTGGATTACATGCTATACTACTTATATTTTTATTTTTTATTTTTTCATCATTTATTTGTCTAAATTTATATATACCATCATAATTAGTTGTATAATTTTCTATACTACTACATTCTTCGGTACAACCAATAGTATCAGATGATATTAAACCTTCATTATTATTTATCAAAATACCATTATTTGTAGATATATATATATAATTATAATCTTCTGAATAAACTAAATCATAACCTTTTGATTCACTTATATGATTCCAAAAATCACCATTATTTGTACTAAGATATATATTTTTTTCAATACCAAATAATATTATTTTAAATTTGTTTATTCTAACTTCAAGTAAATAAATTTTGGACCATTTATTATTTTTTGGTAATTTTTTACTTATCCAATTTATACCATAATCATTCGATAAATACATTCTATTATTATTATTACTAAAACCAATAATTGTTGAACCATTTTTTTCAGAACATGTAATACCGTCTATAATTATTTCAACTTCTGTTTTTTTTTTTATTATGTCAGTCTTTTTTTGTTCTTGTTTTTTTCTTTCCACTTCAGCTTTTTCTTTCTTTCTTTCTTCAATATTTTTTAATATATTTTCAGTACTATATTCACTATCTTTTTTTTCTATATTTTTTTTATTATTATTATTAATAATTTCTTCATTATCATTTACATCATTTACATCATTTACATCATTTACATCATTTACATCATTCACATAATTTACATCATCTTTATAAATAAAATCATCATCAGAAACATATTTTTCATCATTAGATTTAAGTTTGTTTTCAATATATATAGGTTCTGAATATGAATATTCTTTTATAGTTGGAGGAGGACGTATAAGATTTGAAAATATTTTATTATTATTATTTTTATTTTTTCTTCTTTTTCCTCTTTTGTAATAAGTATTGCCACTATATAATACAGTAAATTTTTCATAATAATAATATTCATAAAATAATATAATTAATATAACTAAAAATATTATTATTATTAATATTATATAATAATAATCCATTTATTGATTAATCTCTAATTATTAATAGTTTTTAAATATTAATAATTATATATAGTAGATATATATTTTAATGTCAAAAATTAAAAAAGAGGGTGTATGTATTAGAAAAAGTGCTAATTTTTCTATCCAAAAAAAAAATCATAAGATCGATAAACCTAATTTTGACTTAGCAGATTTTAATAAAAATTTAGAGATAATTTCTCCAAAAGTTATCAAATTATTAGAAACTATTAAAAATTTAGACAATGCTGATATGATTAATTATAAAAAAAAATTTAAACATGTTATATATACTGATATAAAAGATTCATCTGCTGGTTCTAAAATGATTGCCGCTTCTTTATTGACAAGAGGATATACAAATGTATATGACAAAAATTTAAAATTAAATGAATCAACATTATCAAAAAATTATAATAATAATTTTGCATTATTATGCAGCGTGCAAATATATAATAAACCTTTCCCTATTAAATTAAAAAAAAATATATTATCTAAATATAATGAAAGACCTGATAATATTAATGGTAAAAATATTAGATTTATAATATTGGATTCTGGTTATAAAGAAGGGATAGATTTATTTGATGTAAAATATTTACATATATTTGAACCATTAATAACAGCTTCCGATGAAAAACAAGTTATTGGCAGGGGGACACGTTTTTGTGGCCAAAAGGGATTAATATTTGAACCTAATATAGGTTGGCCTTTACACGTATTTAAATATAATTTATTATTGCTACCAAGAATAAGTTCGTTATATGATAATGCACATGATTTATTTTTGGATAAAAGTGGTATTGATTTATCAAAGATATTATTATCATGCGAATTAGAAAATATAAGTAAATATGGTGCAATTGATAATGAATTGAATAAAAATATACATGATTATGGAGAAAAATCGCAAAATACAAATACAAATATTTATACAAAATATAAAAAAAAAATATTAAAAATAAATAATTTAGCTAGTAAAATTAAAAATCCATTATTAATTAATAAAAAATCAAAAGGTGGTGGCATAAAAGGTAAAAGAAATAAAGGTTTAAATTTAAATTTAGAAAAATCACCAAATAAAATATTAAAATTTGTAGAAATGCGTAATTATATTAATGAAAGATTTATTAAATATAAATGGGATAACATAATTTTTAAAAATAATTGTGTTGAAGAAAATATTATTTCTAAAAATAAAAAATATAAATCACTTGGTGGTAGCAATACTGATGAAAAAACAGAAACTACTACATGTGTTTGTACTAAGAAAATTATAAATTCAGGAGAAGAAAATAATGCTGCGAAAAACAAAGACGATAAAAACAACGACGATATAAAAAAAGACGATATAAAAAAAGACTCCGATGATGATGATGACGACGACGGGCAGGCAGAAATGGATGATGATGACGATGATGATGACGATGATGAGGCGCATGGTGCTGTCAAGGATGATAAAGTTGCTCCCTTGCCGTTTGCACAAGGAGGGAAATCATTACCAATACTTTCTAAAAATAAACCACCGTCTATAGAAGCTAAAGATGAAAGATTGATAACATTAAGTCCAACACAAGAATTTGTATCAAAATATTTTAATAGTTCATCTGCTTATAAAGGATTATTATTATGGCATAGTGTTGGTACAGGTAAAACATGTTCGGCAATAGCAACAGCAACTAAAGGTTTTGAAGAACATGGTTATACAATATTATGGGTAACAAGACACACATTAAAATCAGATATATGGAAAAATATGTATAATCAAGTATGTTCGAGTGTAATTAGAAGAAAAATAATAAATGGAGAGAATATTCCAAAAAATATAAAAGGTAAATATTTAAAATATTTATCAGAAAAATGGATAATGCCAATAAGTTATAAGCAATTTTCTAATATGTTATCGGAAAAAAATCAAATTTATAAATTAATGACAAAAATTAATGGTAAAATTGATCCATTAAAAAAAACACTTGTTATTATTGATGAAGCACATAAATTATATTCACCTGATGTAATTCCTTCTGAAAGACCTAATATTGAAATCATGAACAATAAAATCAAAAGTTCTTATAAATTATCTGGAAAAGACAGTGTAAAATTATTATTAATGACTGCGACACCTTATACGAATGATCCAATGCATTTAATAAAATTAATAAATTTGATGAAAGAAACTGATTTAATACCAGATAATTTTGATGAATTTACTTCAAAATATTTAAATAAAGAAGATCATACATTTACAAACCAAGGTGCTGAAAAATATCTAAATAGCATTAGTGGATATATATCATATTTAAATAGAGAAAATGATGTGCGTAATTTTGCATATCCAGTATTACATAAAATAGATGTAGAATTATCAAGACAACCAAAAGAAATAATTGATTCAGAAAATTCAGATACTATAGATAAAAGAACTGATATTATGCTTGGTATAAATGAATTAGAGAAAAAAATATCTAATACTGAAAATAAAGATGAAAAGGCAAAATTAAACAAAGACTTGAAAAAAGAAAAAGATAAAGTTAAAGAATTAACTAAACTAATTAAAAAGGAAAAGAAAGAGTATAAAAAATTAATTGAAAATGATATAAGCCAAGAAACAATTATAGAAAGATGTTTTTATAAGAGAGTAATTTATTAAATAATTGAAAACAATATAAGTAAATAAAGAATTATTAAAAGATGTTTTAAGATAAAAAAAATAATATTATTATATAGAACACTGAAAATGTTATCAGATAGTAGATTAAAGAGAAACGTGAAAAAAAATGCTAATAAACCTAAGAAGACTACACACACAGGTGGCGCGGATATGCATGTAACTTATGATAATCAAAAATTTATATGTACTCCCGAGCCACAAAATTCTGACGTGGGCGACACTGTTGAAAATTTAAAAAATTTATTAGAAAGTAATCAAGCGGCTGAACCCAAAATGATAGATGAAACTAATCCAGATGTTGCAGATGATGTCACACCAGACTCGGAACAAAGTGGTGGGGCAAGAAAGAGAAAAAAATCTATTAAAAAGAAAAAAATAGAAAAAAAGAAAAAAACTGTAAAATCCACAAAAGTAGCAAAAAAAGTACCGAAAACAAGAAAAGGATTATACAAGGATTACTTAGATAAGAAATATAATAAGGAACAATTGATGAAAATATGTAAAAGAATAGGTGTAAAAATAACTGTAAGAAAAAACGGAAATGTTAAACCGATAAAAAAAGAAACTCTAATAAAAAAAATAACTGCATTAAAATTTAATAAATAAAATATTATAATAGGAATGACAGTAAATTCAAATCAGATATTAGGTTTGGTAGGTGGGGGGGGAAATAATTATATGAAATTAAAAACATATAGTGTAAAAACATTAAGAAGTTATGCAAAAAAATTAAAAATTAAAATAACTAAAAATCAAAAATATCTTTCTAAAGATGAATTATTAAAAAAAATAAAAAATAATTAATTTATTTTTCTTTTAGTATTAATATCGAATAATTTATTACCTATACTTTCTTTTACGTCATTATTATGTTGTGATATCCATTTTCCATCTGAAAAATTAGCAGATTTAATATTACAACTTTTTTTATGAACTTTATTGCCTCTTAAAATATGTGTATCTTTAACATAATCATAATCTATAGGTTTCATTGGATCATTAATATTATCAAATACAGCTAAGAAATCTTTTTCATTATTATAATTATATTTTTCTTCTAATTTATTAATATTAAAAGAAGATAATTTTAAGGATTCATTTCTCAAATCTAAATTATCATTAATATTTTTATATTTTGTTGGTATATCAACTGAATAAGGCATTTCAATTTCAGGTAATTCATTTTTATAAATAGTTTTATAATTATAAGAACAAACCTTCCCAATATTTGAAAAAGCACATTTTTTTTCTTTAATTATTTCATAAGAAGGTATATTAAAAGAATTTATAGGATTATATGGAATATCATTAAATGGTTTAATATCTAAATTATTATTCATTATAATTATCTATAATATAATTCTATAATAATTTAGTGTATTATTTACATAAATAAATTTATAGTTAAGAAATAGAATAAATATAATTAATGACTTTATATAAAACATCATCACGTAATATAAATAAAATTAAAAATGATATTCTTCCAAATAATACTGTAATCTGTTATTATTATACCGATAATTGTCCTTTTTGCATAATGATAAAAGGTTTATGGAAAGATATATGTAAAAAATATAAAAATGACAAAAAGATAATTTTATTATCTATAAAAAGAGATGATATGTTAAATTTAGATGAATATATGCATATAGATTTAGTTCCATCATTTATAGCATATAAAAATGGGAAAAAAATAGGAGAATTTAAAAAAAAAAGAGATTACGATAATATAATTGCTTTTATAAATAAATATGTAAATAAATAATTTTTATTTAAAGATTACATAATAATATTATGTATTATGAGTAATAGTACCAGAGGTGATGGTAATTCTTTTATAAATAACGTATTAGAAAGTAATAATGAACCATCGGAAGAAGAACTAAGTGATTTAAAATCAATGGTAAATGATTGGTTTAAATATGATGATCAAATTAGAAAATTACAAATAGCAATTAAAGAACGAAAATTGCATCAAAAAGCATTACAAATTAAAATAGAAAAATTTATGTTTGAATATCAATATAAAGATTTAAATACACAGCATGGAAAAATAAAAGCGAATGAAAGAAAGGTAAAAATTCCAGTAAAAATGACGGAAATAAAAGAAAAAATTGTAGAATTAAAACATTTATCAGGAGAAGAGTTATTAAATGAAATTTTTAATAAAGAAAATAGACAAACGGTTATTAAAAAAAATATTAGAAGGGTTATCCCCACAGTTAATTTACAAATTTAATAACAAATCATACATTCATTGCCCATCATTTTATCATATTCATAATTAGTTGAATAATAAGTTTTTTTAATACTAAATTTTTTTATATATTTTTGACAATTTATACAAGGTTTAGAATATTTAAGAATGTTACAATTACTAATTCTTACAACAAATAGTTCAGATTTATTTAAAATATCTTTAGAAATATTTTTTTTAATTGCATTATTAATTGCAACAATTTCCGCATGCATACTATAATTATTCCTAAATTGATTTGTAAATATATTGCAACCTTTGCTAATAATATTTTTTTTATAAACTATAATAGCACCATGTTTTTGAAACATATTAGATTGTTTTGCCATATCAGCAGCAATACTTAAATAATATGAACGACGCATATTAATATTTTCTGATAATTCAAAATCAAAATATTGAAAATATAGTGAAGTACAAATAATTTTATTTTGAAAACTTTTTAATTCTTTTTTTAATTCTTTAAATTCATTATTTGTTTTGATATTATTAATTTTTTTAATTGAATGTTTCAGTGCAGCTCTAGAATCAATCATAGTTACACTAAAATATTTAAATTATATTAATAATATATTAAATAATTATA
>JGI24539J26755_10000770_pt1 | contig 15183 bp, 11 predicted proteins | sample NorSeaMetagenome_2_FD_26755 | JGI IMG/M metagenome (IMG submission 26755) | reverse complement strand
GGAATCGTTAGTAATCGCAAATTAGTACGTTGCGGTGAATGATCTGTCAAACTTTGCACACACCGCCCATCACGCTCGAAGAGTCGTGCCGGCTGGATATTGTACTAGTTTTTTATTACGTATATTATGGCTAAAGATTGATCTAACAAATCAACTCCTTACCAGTAATTAATATGCTTTATTAAGTAATTTACTTAAATAAATAGGAAATTTGTAAATTAAGGAGGGTATGGCAATTTGAGCGAAGTTGAAACAAGGTAATGGTAGGGGAACCTGTTGTTGGAGTACACATAATCTCTTTTAAATATAAGTTATTTTTTATTAAATAGTAAGAATCCCAGCATTAAGTGGATACCTTGATACTAAGTTATAAACGATGATTAAGATCGATAATTATTTAGAGCTCTTCATTAAGCGTGGACAAATAATCTAAATTTACATAAAATAATGAATAGAAACATCTTATTAATTATTTTAAAAATATCAACTGAAATTAAGAAAGTAGCGGTGAGCGAAATCTTATTAGCCTATACGTTTTATTAGTAATAATATGTTTGAAAACATAACCATAGAAGGTAAAAGTCCGGTATTGGTTACTAATTTATATAGGAGTATAGTTTAATGGTAGAACACCGGTCTTCAAAACCGTATGCGTGGGTTCGATTCCTGCTACTCTTGATTAATGGTAAAGTTTATTTGAAAATTGCCTAAAAATCAAAAATTCAATATAGTACGAAACAAAATCAACAACGTTAACTCTAAAAGTAGTAAACTTAAAACCCGTAAACTTTTTAACTCTAAAACAAATAATTATCAACTGACGTTTAACATTTGGAAGTATAAAACTTTAACCCCTAGTTTAAACGCTACATCAAATATCTTACCTTTTTACTCACTAAATTCGGATCATCTCCCCCCCATTATGAATTTTAAACGACCTATAAGGCACTCACTAACTTGCTTTTATAAATTACCTACAGTAAGTCTACATAATTTACCATCTCAAACCTACATAGGACTTAAATCTGTAACTAACACAAGGAGCCTATATATATTAAACTCAAGTCCTTACGTGTTTAGTACNTTAATTGATTATTTATTAACCCTTTACACATTACATCGAAGTAATATACAATCTAAAAAAGCGTCTATAATTATCGCTCAAATTATTGATGCAGGTCATTTTTCCAAACGTACTGTTTATTTATCTACAACCCAATCAATATTCTTAAAATATAAAGTAAAGCTAACTAACTACTTTACTTATTTACAGGGTGAAACCCCCCATACTTTTAATCTATGCAAATTTACTGAGGCAAAATATTCCCCCCAAGATTGGGATTTTTATTCAAATACGGTTAACAAGTATGCACCCTTAAGGCTTACTAAATTAAAAGTTACTAACCTTCGTTTTTTAGAAAATTCTCTCCTTACAACTTTAAAATTTATCTGGTCACGCTCGTTACAAAGTAAATATAGTAGGAATCGAGAGTTTATATCTTTTTTACGGAAAAAATTTAGTAAAAAGTCTAAGTCAGCTCTCCCCCCTACTTACCGTAACTTATGATTTATAACTAAGTTAGGTGTAAATCTAACTACAAGAGCAAACTCTAATTTTCTTTGACAAAAAAAGAAACAATACTGGTCATCTAAACTAAAAGTTAATATGCAATTTTTCTCAAACTTGCAACGACTTTCAATTACACAAAAAAGCTTATACTACCGACGTAATAGTAATTTACCTAGTGTATTAAAATCTGCTTCAACTTTTCCAAAGTTTGACTATAACAAGTTAAACATAAACACACTTGTAAGTAAATCACCACTTAACCGTATTAAACTCCCTCTCATTAAACAAACTACCTTAACTCCGTACTTAGCACTACTATATATCTTAAATCCTTGACTCCTAACACCCTTAACTCAATCTTTATCTACTAATACGATTATGCTATCCTTTACTAAGAATCTTCAATTAAATAATAATTTTACCTACTCTAACCTCCAACCCCATACTTGTTTTAATTATATTATATCTAAAAAAATACTTAGCTTATTCTCAACGAATAAAATACGAGAAGACATTATACCTCTGTATTATAATACCTTAATTCGTTTTATGGAGCATTGTTCAGGTAAAAAAATATTTATACAACTATACCCTTTTTTAAATCAAAATGTTGCTTATGATTTCGTTGTACGTTATAAATCTTGAATAACACGTATGAAATCCTATGAAAGACGTTTAGGTCACAAATTCTTTTTTGAAGAGGCTCTGCATATTATGCACCTAAGTTTTGTACTTCGAGACGCTCTTCTTTTTAGCTCTTGACTAAAAGCTATGATACTCCGTATAAGTTTTTGAAAAACAAGAACAATATTCCGTTTCTTACGTTACTTATTTCTTATATACTTTGTCCACATATTCCCTGAACTCAAAATAAAGGGCCTTAAGATACGTTTAAAAGGTAAAATCAGTGCAGCTGGTAACTCACGTAAACGAACTATACTTTACAGAGTTGGTCAAACTTCGCACTCAACTCTCGACTTACGAGTATCCCATTCTAAACAAACAATTAATACTTTTACAGGTGTTATGGGATTTCAAGTCTGGTTATTTTATTAAATAGTTACCTAAATAGGTTTAAGATATATTAACTATTTTTGGGAAATATGGGAAATCCAGTTATTACACGCCTAGGTGTTCAGCAATTTTGACATAACCATTGGTATTCTGACACAAATGTCAGTTCCAATTTACAACAAGACAAGCTTTTCTCAAACCTACTTTCTTTATACCTAACTTACGGGCTAAATATCCGTGAAAATCTATTTATTCATGAATACTGATATGCTAACAATGTTCGTATAAAAAATCTAAAACTTTCATACCCTAAAAGCCTACATAATACTTTTTTTAGAAGATATTATTACCTTAATAATATTGTCGGTATTGAGCATAGTTTTTTACTACGTAATACCACAGCTGAATACTTCCCACTTAAGTTATGATTATTTAAATTTAATAATTGAGTGGTACTAAACGTTACTTGATTTAAGCCTATGAAAGGTAGGAATCGTAGTAAGGCTTCTAAAGAATCGGCAAGTGCTGCAAACGTTCTACATAAACCTAATTCCTTATACTTTAAAAATAAAAGACTTAAGTTACTTTTATCAGTATTTCTTTATAATTTATCTACATGTAATAAAAAATATCTATTCTAAATACTAATTGTATAATTGTTATTAAGTAAACTAGTACCTAGTACTCCTATTTTAAAAAATCAGTCTCTACATATTGAAAACTATTATGAGTTATGGTATACTTCTAGTAATTATTTTCAGTACAATGTGTACTACAGGCATTTCAACAAAATTATTCAAAATAATATTATACAAGATAAAACATTATTAACACGTAAAGAAGGTTTAGANGACGTACATGATGAGTGGTTTATCCTACATAAACATAACCACCTTTCTACGTTAAGCTTTTATGACTTTTTTATTGAGAATAAGATTGATATACCTTCTTGTTTTCAAAAATCAAACTCTTTATTACGTCCTCAACGTGAATTGAAGATTTTACAGTTTATTACATATTTCATGCGTCATGGTTTGAAGCTTAAAACTCAAAATACCTTTATGGTATCGTTAAATTCTTTTTTTTCTTCACATTACAGTGTTATGCAACAATCTACTAATTTATCCTGACGTTTTATCTTCTCAACTCTACAAAATAATTATTATACATCTAAAGGTAATTACTTAACTACACGTAGTTATATTAACAATTCAATCTCCTACAATCACTACCTTAACTCTTCTAGTAAAAATATCTCTTCTGAACTTGATATGTATAATATTTTATACAAAAATATACTAAATTTATCCTCAATGTTTAGTTTTTATATTTATAAAGTAGATAAGAAAATTTTTAAAAACACTCGAGGTAAATCAGGGAAATTTACATTTATTTGAAAATTTATAGCTCCATATAAACGTTTATCTTGGGTTATGTACTGACTTGCTAAAGAGATTAAGCTGAAGCCTGGTCGCACTTTTGACAAAAGATTTCAAAGTTTATTTCATGACATCTTGTTCTCTCCTCAAACTACTTGAGTATCTAAAGTTAAACGCTTTTCGTATAATTATGTTTACCGTAACTCCCGTTCAACCCTTGCAGAAACTTACCGTACGGTAACAAAATAATATAACTTATGGTTCCTAAATTAACTAATAACTACGTTGTCAATAAAAAAAAATCTAACCAAATAAAAACCAAAATATTTAATTGAACTTATAAAGCAAGAATTCACTTAAACTACTATAAATGTTATATACATATTCCGTTTTTATGGGATATGTTATTCATACGAACACAGTTAGTGTACAAGATATATATATACTCAAGTACTTATTTTATAAATGTACCCTTACCTTCTACTTTTACAAATTGTCACTACGACTTAAATACTCGAACAGTAAGTTTCAATAATTTAGCTGAAAATAACTATAAAAACTTGTATTTAAATCAACTTAGTCAGCTACTGTCTTTATCTAATAACCCATGCTTTATAAAAATAAAATTTAAAGGTAAAGGTTATTATATTTATAAAAATAAGAGAAGTACAATTACACCTCAATTCGGTTTTGCACATAGACACTATATATATGCATTCTACGTATCTGTTAAGTTTAGAAGTAAAACTAGTATTATGCTTTATGGTTTATCCCCAAAAGACTTAACACGGGTCGGTTTACAAATAAAATCATTACGTCCTATAAATATATTTACTGGGCGTGGTGTACGTTTTAATAAACAGAGTGTATACAAAAAAACAGGTAAAGTTAGTTCATACCGATAATATATTATGCTTGAAGGTCGTAATGTTCGTAGAGTTTTATGAGGATATCACCCCACATTTCAAAATCTAGATTTAGTAACCAATTGAGGATGAAACTTAGTTTCATTATCCTCAATGGTTTTTTCATATTTAAATTTTTTTGTTAACAGACTAGTTTTACCATTTCAAAGTGTAACATCCATTATTGGATTCATGTTACTTCTTTGTATTTGTATGCAACTCCTATCAGGTTTCTTTTTAGCTTGATATTATATGCCTGAACCTGGACTCGTAATTGAGTTAAGAGAAGAAATGTTTAATGATACTCGTTTTGGTGCTGAAGTATTTTACATGCACGTTAGAGGAGTTGATTCATTAATGCTTTTATCCTATATGCATATCATGAAAAAAATCTACTTAAAAAATTTCGTCACATCTGAGTCAGACGGGTGAATTTTAGGTGGATACGCATTTATGTGATTCCACGCTATTATCGGTTTAGGTATCTCTCTAAGTGCTACTCATTTAAGTGATCTAACTTTAACAATTATTGCTAACGTTGTTTGATCTTTAATGAATAATATCTATAAAACATATTATATTATTTTTACTAATAAGCATTTAAATGTTGATCAACTTACTCGATTCATGGTCTTACATTACTTTACCCCTTGATATTATTTATATCTTATCCAATTACATGCTTTATTCTGTCATGAATCATGAGATAGTGATAGTGGTGAAACAACTTACGAGGATAAGTCAGGTACTTATATCTCTTGATTTTATGATGGTTTTTTAAAAGAATTCCAAGATGGATGATATTGAAGTATTTTTGTATTTATGTATTTCTTTATGCATCATTTTAGTGGTTATACTGTAAATTACTTCTTCTTTGAACGTTGAAATATTGCTGAATTAGATGAAATTCGTTTCTACGGAGTCGCCCCTCATTGATATTTTAGAGCATTTATGGGTATTTTAATTATCTCACCTACTCATTATGAAGGTTTAATGTGAATGGGTTTATATTTTGGTTTACTAATTATGCTCCCCCTTTTTTATAACTTATATAATACTTTTCATAAATATGTAGCAACTATTCCCATGCAAAATTCAATTTTACAAACATCTGTTTTTATTATTTTCATGCTATCACTATACTGTGTTGCTAGTATGTTACCTTGTGGTCGTTATTACTACGAACCTGAAGGAGGATATGTTGGAAATCCTTGAGTAAAATTTTCTTTACAATTTGTATATTTATATCTAGGTTGAATTGCTCATCATCTTGACTTACTCGACCATTATATTTTTCAATGTAGTCAAACATTTGCCAGACGTACAAATACATCAAAAAATTGATTACTAAAACAAGTTAGTACTCCTGAACTTTCAGACTCTACCGTAAATAACACTGAAACTTTTTTTAAAAATTTTGTAAGTAAATTTCGTTAATTAAATTTATAAATGTTAAACTCAGGTATTCAAAACTTACAATTTAAGTATCAATTTCGAAATTTAGTTTACTATTCAATGCCACCCTCCATTTTATTTGTTGTTAAAAAAAGATTTAACTTTATCTTACTTTGTATTACATTTTTTAGTTTTTTATTATTCACGCTAGTATAAACTTAGTATATATTATGGGAGATTATGAAGTAGCATCATCAACATTATCTATTTTTATTTTAACAACCTTAATATATAACTTATTAACATTTCTATCATTTAAAGACATATTACGTCGTTTTGGTTTTATGAAAAATACTCGACGTGATTTCTATGAGTGTGGTTTTAAACCTCAAACACAGAAACCAATTAAAGTCTCCATTCAATTTTTAATAATATGTGTATTCTTCCTCTTATATGATATAGAGTTAGTATTTTTATTCCCATTTGTATCTGGTATCACATTTTTAGGTTTGTATGATACATTACTTCTTATACTCTTCTTCACAGTACTCTATATTAGTTTACAGATTGATTATGAACGTCATGCTCTATACTGACAAGAATAGTAATTAAATATAAATGTTATTCGTAAAACAACTAAATACTCAATTAAATATTTTAGTAACATATGTTTCATTTCTTATTAATGATATTTCCCTAAATGTGTTATCCCAAACAAATTTTATTGAAAAATATTATATACGTAGTGAGTACATTTGACAAGATGGATTCCTTTTTGATTTTCTACAAAAAAAAACAGCAGATTTATGAGTTCGTCAGTTTGTAATATATACTGGTTTTATATTTAGTGAACGTTTTATGTTTGAAAATGTTGTAAGACTGTACCTTGATTACTTAATATGACCTGGGCATAATTTTTCAATATTCGAAACAACTAATGTTGCAGACATGTTAAATACTATTATATATACCTATATATCCCTATTCTTACTTTATATTTCAATGTATACAATCTTATATATTTAGTTATATAGGAATATCAAGTCTCAGTATGGCTACCGTATTGATTCATACTCAAATACGCATAGGTTCAATTCCTATAGACTTGCTTTTTTATAATTTATGCATGAAGGTGTACTTATCTCCTCAATTATAGTCATAGTGTTAACTTTATTTGTTATTTTAACTGAACGTAAATTATTATCCTTTTCACAAAGACGTATGGGTCCTACCCTTCTAGGTCGTAACGGTGCCTTCCAAATTGTTGCGGATTTATTTAAAATGCTTACTAAAGAAATATTTTTAATTCCACGACCAGCGACTGTTATGGCTCCTATTTTCTTATCTCTACTATTTGGTACTCAACTACTATTCTCTCTAAATTTTATTTGAGGGCCTAGTTTATTTCTTGTTGACTCTGTTGATTCAATGATACTTTACCATTTAATACTAATACTCCTATCAAATATTTTCTTTTCTGTCTTAGGTTTAGTATCTCAATCACGTTATGCTATTATAGGTACAGTTAGGGGTTTAGTTCATATGATTTCTTTAGATATTTTTATTACCGTTCTTTATTCTATGCTAGTTTTAATTTCTCAATCGTCTAATTTTCACGATTTCGTATTAACACAAAGTTCTTACTGATATATTGTAATCTATGCCCCTGCTGCATCAGGTTTTATTATAGTTTTATTTCTAGAGTCGAAACGTGCTCCATTCGATCACGCAGAGACGGAGTCTGAAGTTGTAGCAGGTTACTCTACTGAATATAATGGACCTATGCTTTTAATGATTTTCCTAGCAGAATACTTTCATTTAGTAATTTCGGTACTCCATTTTATCCTCTTTTTCTTAGGAGGGTGATTCAGTTTTAATTTATTTTCTATATTACCACCCTTATTTTTCAGCTACCATGATTCATTTCTTTATGTACCTCTGTTTTACTTATAACTTATGTTTGAATATTGGAGCTTGACTCTATTTTACTTTTACCAAAATATATTACTCCTGGTTTTTTATAAGTACACCTATACGTTTTCATATACTCTACTCATAGATCACTTGGTTGACTGATTTTTTTTCTAAATACTTTATGATTTTTAATATATACACAAGTATATTATTCATGTCTAATCAATTTTTACTATGTATAAGCCTTTTATGGTTCTTAAATTACTCTAACTATACTCTAAATGTTTGAGATCTCTATTCACGAACTCTTGGTAATGAGTTTTACATAAATCTTTATTATTTCCTCTGAACCTCTTTTTGATATATACCTTTATTTATAGGTCTTATAGTAGTGTACCAGTTAACTAACCGTAATTATCTTAAACATACTTTATATACTCTACTAATATTTTTTATTTTATATAATACAATCTTTGATCTTCACTTATATTGATTATTTAACACGAATCCTTACCTAATCCCTTTAAAATCTGAATATTATAATAATTTACTTTTAAATAGTATTAATAAGTACCACCCCGGTTTACTGTATTGAAGCTCTTTATGGATTATACTATACTGTTTTGCTATACATTTACTAACTATAAATCGTAACTCATTATTTTATACTCAACAATCTGAGATTAAGTTATTAAGGAGCTCTATATGAGCCGGTTTAACTCTTTTAGTAACTCTTGCTTTAGGTGGATGATGGGCTTTACAGGAGGGTTCATGGGGAGGTTGATGAAATTGAGATCCTTCTGAGGTTTTTGGGTTAATAATATTAATATTCTTTATCGCATTATTTCATAAAAATCGAAACAAACAGAACTTTTCAAAACAATGAACTGAGTACTTAATTATGTTCTTAATCATTTTACAGGTATACTTTTTTACACAGTTAAATTTTGATTTAGTATCGCATAATTTTGGTACTAAAATCGATAATTTTATTGATAATACAAATTTGTATACATTAATTATAATTATAAGTTACTACTACTCAGTAAAACTTTTTTTAAACGCAAGGTATTTATATGTGTCTACATTAGTGAAAAATTCTATCAAATTAATATACAAATTTAATATGGTTAAGTTATATTCTTTACTAATTATATTTATTTTTTGCTATGAATTATTGTACAGCCTTATACCTCTTATAAATGATTTTCTATGAAAACTTTTTAACGTTAACCTAGTAAACTATGTCTTAATATTCGAAAAATATAGTTTACAATTGGTATTTTTAATTATTATTTATTTTTGAAAATATAACCAACTTACATTTCTTTACTATATATACTCCCCATATAACTATATTATTAACTTACTTATATATACGCAATTTACACAACGTTCATCTTTTTTTATGCATTGATCTTTTATAATGTTTATATGGTTAAGTGCTTTAACTGCAAGTTATGTATTTACTGAGTGGAGTTTAGTAGACTCGAGTTTCTATAATTTGTTATATATAACGAAAACAACAAGTCACCAAACCGTATTAAATCTGAATAATTTATCATTAGATTATACACTAATCCAGTATCTAAGTACTTCCCTAAACCTTACATGAAATACAATTTGAAATGATACGACTGTAGAGGTATATTCGTTCTTGTACTCACTAACACACGATATATCAAATCAAGGTATGATGCTTGGAGGTAGAATATTTCCATTTATTATTACAATTAATGACGTACTTTCATTAAACTTATTAAGTTCTTTTGCATTATTAATTGTGCTTTACACTATGCATTTTTTTTGAACTAAGAAGATTATATTCTAGGAAAGTTAATTCAATATAAGTAGGTTAAGTAAACTTAAATTAGCTTACAATATAATCTTATCCAAAGCTTTATAGTACAAAATTTTTATAATAACTACCCTTTTAATTTACGTACTCAACGAGCTATATGTTTATCGCGTTATGAGTCAACCTCACTACTTTACTTATGTTTAAAACTAAATACCTTATTTGCTTATAACCAATTCCTAAGTAAACCTCTTGTACCCCATTTTGTAGCAAAACTACTATTTACGTTTTACCGTAAACCTTTTATAAAATTCTTCAAGAATTTAGTATTTACAAAGTACGGGTTAATTACAAGTAATTTTACAAAAAGTTTAATATATTACACGGTTAGAAATCTAGAATCTATGAAACTAGTTCTAAAACCAAGCTTAGATAAAGTATATTTAGTACCTATACCTGTATTAAGTTTTTCATTTCATAAAAATACCTATAATACTCTTATAATTTATATACTATATTTATTAACACACTCTTATATAAATAATTTCACTAACTTCTCTCTTTGGTATTCCTACATTATAGTACCTAAACATTTTCAATTACTTAATTTTTGTAATAATTATTACTTTAAATTACATCATTATTAAATTAATATAGTTTACTCAAATGAGGTTAAGATAGAACTATATTGTTGTTTTTAAATCAGACTATAATGTCATTATTTACTTTTGCTCCTGTATTACTAATTTTTCACTGTCTTTTTATATTCTTATTTAAACGTTGACTAGGTCCTATAGGAACATTTTACGGATCTTTAATTACGTTTTCATCTGTACTATTACTCTCATTAAATGAATTATATCTTGTACTAATAAACGGTAACTATAGTTTCATTGATTTCGGTCGTTGATTTTTTTGTTTAGAGTTAGTTGATTCCCATTTAGTTTTCTGTATTGATAGCTTAGCTTTAGTATCATCATCTTTAGTACTCACATTAACCATGTTTGCTTTATACTTCGGTGTTGAGTATATGTACAGAGAGGCTTTTATTAACCGTCTACTATATTTACTAAATTTATTTGCAACAAGTGTTGTCTTCTTATTTTACTGTTATGATTACTTTTTAATTTTATTTTCATGGGAGTGTATTGGGTTATTTTCATTTTTACTTGTTAACTTTTACTCAACACGTATATATACTATTAAAGCTGCTATGAAAACTTTTGTATTTTCACGTATAAGTGACATGTTTATGTTTTTTTCATTTATTTTAACAATAAATACCTTTTCTACTACTGACTTATCATTAATTTTTATACAAATACCTTTTTACGTATTCCATTATATATTCATAGGTCAACAAGCTTGACATTTTATAACCTTATTTTCTTTTTGTTTAGTAACTTCAGGGGCAATTAAAGCTGCTCAGTTTTTCTTTCATGTCTGGTTACCTGATGCTATGGAGGCACCAACACCTGCATCAGCTTTAATCCACTCATCAACCCTTGTTGTTGCTGGAATTTTTTTAGTAATTCGTTTTTCTGTTTTATTTGAATTCACGGTCTTTACAAATTATTACCTTGTTTTATTCGGTGCTTTAACTTTAGCATTTGGTTCTATAACTGCTACGTTCCAGAATGATATTAAAAAGTTAGTGGCTTACTCTACTATTAGTCAAATTGGTTACTTAGTTTGTGGCTGCGGTTTTTGTTGTTATGAAGAGGTTTTAATATACTTAATTATTCATGCACTTAACAAGGCTTTCTTATTTGTATTAGTCGGTTACATCGTCCATTTTTTTAGCGGTAATACGGATATGCGTCAAATGGGTGGAGCCTTTTTATACTCATTTGATATCACTATATTACTATTTGGAGCCTGCTTCAACTTAGCCGGTTTACCTTATAGTGCTGGTTTTATTGGAAAAGAGTTTTTACTATTCCAAGTACTAAGAGACGACTTTATATCATTATTTGTCCGTGGTTGCTGACTCGTTAGTTTTTTTTTCACACCAATATATATGTTTATTTTAGTTTTTATAGTCATGTTTGGGCCTAAAAAAGGTTTTATTGGTGTTTACTCTTCAGCATGAACTGTTACAGGTTTATTTCAAAACCTAACACTTTTAAAAGCCTCTAGTTTAAATGGAGGCCATAAATTTTTACACCGTTTCCAATTTACAATCATTACTTCTAAACTTACCACCTATGTATTGTTTGCATTTTGAATATTCTTTTTTTTCTTTGGAGAAATTTTATTATTAGTAATTCTTAATTACTCCGTAACAATTGATACAATTATGTCAACCTCCTTTTTTAATATTAAGCAACATATTATATTTTATATCTCTTCTATGTCAAATTATTTATCTACTCAAATTAATTTTTATATCTTATTTCTTACTACCTCCTCTCTTTTATATTTAATCAATTTATCGTTTCAGTCACAATATTGATTATTTAGACATACTTATTGAAACTCGACCCTTTCTTCTCTAGTAATAATTTATTTATACTTAACATTTTAATTTTATTTATACGGTAGATATAGCTCAATTGGTAGAGCAACAGGTTGTGGCTCTGGAGGCTGTAAGTTCGAGTCTTACTATTTACCCTTATATGTGACAAGTTGAAAAAATATCTCATTCTAAATATCGCACTTTTTTCCAGATACAGTTATTTTACTCTTTTTTCTCACGTTTTTGATCAAAACATGTTTTTAAGTCCTCGTGAGGATTTATAAATTCCTCTTTACCTAAAATTAGCATGTTTAGTACCCCTCATTTATCGGACTTATACTCCACTAAATACCAATACAACTCCTTTAAAAAAATAAATTCTAACGGGAATACTATACTAAATACTCAAAAATCCTTAAAGCTTTTTCCAGTTTATACCACCCTACTAACACAGACAACACTTTTAACGTCACAGGCTCACCCATCACATAAGTTCAATTTTATTTCTAATAAAGATTTAAATATAAGTACGTTTAACTTATCGAAATTAAAGCAAAAGTGGGTAGACATGTACCATTTATTTTATAACCTCTTTTTTTATCAAGTACCTATACTATCTTTTACTACCCCATTATTTAAAACAGAACTTCTTAGTTTTAACTGGAAATTAACACAAAAATTACACTCTTATTGAAAATACGTATCCCCCTCCTTCTACTCTTCACGTAATAAAGTTATGAAATCCGAATTCTTACTCTTTAATTATTTAAGTAAACAAGGTTTTCACTTAGCGTTTGTTTTTGATGTACTATATCATAAGAATACCCTGTTTTATTTACATCGTAACAACTTTTTTACTTTTGGATTAGTCCCTTTACATACAAGCCTTTATACTGTAAACTTTGCTTTACCTATTTCAAGTGATAGTGTTTTTATACATCTATTTTTTATACGTTTATTAATTCATATCCAGAAACAATCAAGTAATCAACACTTTATAGATATGTCAAGTTTATGATTACGATCCTAATATATAAGTGGCATTAAAACTTAGTCAAAATATCTCTGTAGTTAAATACAACATAAATTTGTTAAAACCTAAAGCATCTAATGTACAACCTTGTAAAAAACTTCAACTAAACTTTTTTAATATATATACTATCTCTAGTTTATATAGTAATTGATATAACTTTAAAAGCACTTTCACTTCCTTTCACCTAAGCTATATTTTTCTAACTAATAATTATTTATCAGGAAAAAAAAACACCTCTCGTAGGGTAGTAAGTTCAAAAATTCTAAATTTACTTTAGTGGACACTATTTAAGTTGAGAGAGTATAGCTCAACGGTAGAGCAGCAGACTTTTGATCTGACGGTTATGGGTTCGAATCCCATTACTCTCACATATGCGTTATGCAAATCATATAGTACTTGATTTTGAAAATAGTAAAAACATACAAAACTCACAATATTGAGCGTCTAAATTTATTACTCAAAAACCTAATGAGCCTAATTTTTTACAGTATGTTAAAACTTTAGATATCTTAGTTACGGGCTCGACTAAGTTTAATCAACAGTCTGAACCTCAATATAACCTACCAATATTAGTTAACTCTCAGTTTAACACCTCCAGTAACCATCTTAACACAACTCTAAATCTAATTAATATTAATTTTTTACGTAAAGAAAAGTTATACACAAAACTTAAATACTCGCGTTCCCCTGCGTATGATATCGTTTCTGGTGGAGCTGCAGCTTTATTTGCTGGATTTCTAGGATTTTTAGTATCTGAAAAGTTTGGTTTTGAATTAGTAGACTCAGGTGACTTTTACTTCCTTACAATGTATACAGTTTTCTTATGTTTTAGTATTCGACCCTTATTAACTGTTAGTGAGCCTACAAAGTCTGTCTGATCAGTGTTTAGTTTATTTAACATATTAAACTTCTACACAGATATTACCTCTTTAATCTTTAGAGGTATTAAAAAGTAGTTTAAAAGTTAGTTTATTTTGAACAAACTATTGTGTTTTAAAGTAGTATATAAAGTAGTTTATAGAATGAAATTATATGAATGAATATAGGAGAATCAACTTCTTAGGCTTAACAACTTAGTTTCGATAGAAAAAAGTATTGTGAAAAAACAGGTGAAAATTTATCAACGTGAGAAGTGAAATATCTATTGAAACTTAATGTGTATACTGTTATAGCTTTAGCGATAACGTACCTTTTGTATAATGGACTAGCGAGTTAATATATATAGCAAGCTTAACTTATAAGTAGGCGTAGGTAATTCATCAACTAAAGTTATATATATTAGACCCGAAGCTAACCGATCTAATTATGGACAGGTTGACGTGAAAACTGAGGACCGAACCCGTGAATGTTGCATTATTCTGGGATGATCTGTAATTAGGGGTGAAAGGCCATTCAAGGTTAGTGATAGCTGGTTCTCCACGAAAATTATTTTAGTAACGATTTTGTGATTATTAATTTAGGGTTAAGTAATCTTTATATACGGTGATTGAATATTAGACTATATTTCAAGAAACTTTTAATATAAATTAATAAATACAAAAATTTAGACTTATACGCGCCAAGGTGATAAGTCAAGAGGGAAACAGCCCAGATCGTAAGATAAGGCACTTAAGAATAACTAAGTCAGAAGATTTAATAAGAATACATTACTTAGGGGATAGGCTTGGAAGCAGCCATTCATTAAAGAAAGAGTAAAAGCTCACTAAGTTAATAAAAT
>JGI24539J26755_10000769_pt1 | contig 15193 bp, 17 predicted proteins | sample NorSeaMetagenome_2_FD_26755 | JGI IMG/M metagenome (IMG submission 26755) | reverse complement strand
CTTGAGGTTACAACCCAATCGGCGCGCGCCTTAACTGCGGCTGAAGTATTGGCATAAACAACCACTGTTCGATCAGGATGTAGGTCACAAAAATTAGAGAACTCATCCGCAGGACAACCAATGTCTAGGGAACAGGTTGCTTCTAGGGTGGGCATTAATACGCGTTTATTGGGCGTTAAAATCTTCGCTGTTTCACCCATAAATTTAACCCCAGCGACCACCAGCGTCTGAGCATCATGAGTATTGCCAAAGCGCGCCATCTCGAGGGAATCTGACACCGTACCACCAGTTTCCTCAGCAAGTTCTTGGATCATAGGGTCGGTGTAGTAATGGGCGATTAGAACTGCATTCTGAGCACTGAGCTGTGCTTTTATTTTAGAACGCAAAACATCCCGGTCGGGTGATGTTGAATACTTGATATCAGGAGACCGAAGAAGGTAATCCTCGACTATCTGGCGTTGCGCTTCAACCAGTCCCTCGGCTGTATTTTGCTGTTCCGTCATTAGCGATCAACCTCAAAAGTCACACTTAAAACCGAGATAGCCAATATACCACTGCAGCAAGCACTATCAGCAGAATCGCCGTCACGGCAATCGCGTCAGCTTTAGAATCTTCATTATTCTGCTGGGGACTTTCTTCGTTCATTGGTCGCTACCTAAAAATATATGGGACAATATTCTAACAATCTAAAGGTTCACTGTCTCTCCTTGTTTTAATGTAAAACAGATATAAAACCACATCTGATCTCTAGGGTTCTACAATTCACAAAAAGCACCCAGAAAGCACAGTGCATCCAAATTGATATTTAGCTAAACTAAAGCCGACCTAAGGCAGCATGAGACCCTTTGTAGGCTGCAAACATTTATAATACGAGGTAACCGCCATGCACGGAGAGCTATTGCAACTGTTCTTTTTTATCTTCAGCGGTGGCGCAATCATTGCTTCATTAGCATTGTTTGGCCGCCAACCCCTGTTAGTTGCGTATATCGTGCTTGGCGCTATTCTAGGCCCATTTGGATTAGAACTTGTATCTGATGTCGCTCTCATTAGTGAAATTGGCAGTATAGGCATTATTTTCCTGCTTTTCTTACTCGGCTTGGATATGCAACCTCAGGCGTTATGGCGTGTTCTGAGAGAGGTAACCCACATTACACTGATCAGTTCAGCGCTATTTGCGGTGACCGGCTATATAGTTGCCGACTTATTTGGCTACTCTACGACTGAAAGCCTCGTGATTGGCACTGGCATGATGTTTTCGAGCACGATAATAGGCATTAAACTTCTTCCCACCACAGCGCTGCACCACAAGCATTCAGGCGAATTAATGGTGGGCATGCTGTTGATGCAGGATTTTTTGGCGATTTTTGTTTTGTTGCTGATTATATCTGGCGATATTACAAGTCAAAATCTTATACCTCTTGGCAAGACGCTACTCGCGCTGCCGGCTTTAGTTGTGACAAGTTTCCTCGCCGTTAAATTCGTTTTGTTACCCCTATTGAGCCGGTTTGATAGAATTGGGGAGTACGTTTTTCTACTGGCCACCGGCTGGTGTTTGGGCATCGCCGAAGTCGCTCATTATTTAGGCTTATCACGAGAAATCGGTGCTTTTNTGGCTGGTATCGCTTTGGCGACTAGTCCTATCGCCCAGTTTATTGCTCTAAACCTTAANCCTCTGAGAGATTTCTTTTTGATTTTGTTTTTCTTCTCTTTGGGAGCCGGGTTCGACCTATCANTACTTCCGGCTATCATTCTTCCGGCATTGATTCTTGCCGGCCTAATGCTGGCGATTAAGCCATTGATCTATCACCGACTTTTACGCTCACATAGCGAAACTGAGAGTCTTGCTTGGGACATAGGCTTTCGACTGGGCCAGAACAGTGAGTTTTCGTTGATGATCGCCTACCTAGCCTTCAGCACAGGGATTATTGGGACGCACTCATCTCACCTAATCCAAGCCGTTGCGATTATCACCTTTTTGGTGTCCAGCTACATTGTGGTATTCAACTTCCCTAACCCTATTGCGCCAAACGATAAACTACGCCGCGACTGAGAACATAACTTGCTAGAGATGCTTGCTAGAGCTCTGAGTCAGGCGAGACCACCACTTTAGCAACAGTCGATCTGCACTCTCTTCGGCTGCTAGGCCCAAACGCTGATGCAGTTTCTTTTTAAATACGTAGGCAACCTCAAAAACGTCAGCCTCTTCAATCCGCGACACCAAGTATTCATCACTGGTCTGAATGTCATCGATCAACGCCATGTCTTTTGCCCTAGATCCAAACCATATTTCACCAGTAGCAATCTTATCAATATCGAGCTGCGGACGACGCGTTGAGACATAATCTTTGAACAGCTGATGGGTGTCTTCGAGCTCCTCAATAAATTTCTCACGACCTTTTTCAGTATTTTCACCAAACATGGTCAGGGTTCGCTTATGTTCACCCGCAGTCAGTAATTCAAACTCAACATCATGCTTTTTTAAGACTTTATTGAAATTTGGCATCTGCGCTACTACGCCGATAGAACCAATAATAGCAAAAGGAGCTGCCAGTATTTTGTCGGCTACGCAGGCCATCATATAGCCTCCACTTGCAGCAACCTTATCAACGCACACGGTGAGGGGGACGTTTTTCTTACGCAGCCGATCAAGCTGGCTACTCGCCAATCCATAGCTATGAACCATACCACCAGAACTTTCTAGCTTTAATAAAACCTCATCATTAGGCGTTGCTTGCGTAAGCACCGCGGTAATTTCTTCACGCAGGTGGCCTACTGCTGATGCACTTATATTGCCATCAAAATTAAGTACGTAAACTTTACTTCTTTGTGGAGCCAACGATTCACTGACTTTTTTTGACGCTTTCTTTTCGTCAGAAAGCTGCTTCTTCTTAGCCTTATTGAGCTTTTTCTCCTCAGCTTTTTGCAATGATTCATCCGTAGTAGCGATCAGCATCGTATCTTTTAAGTCTTCAAATTGCTGATTAAGCGGCGTTATCTCTAAATGCCCTTGTCCCTGGCCATCTTTACTTTTTTGACTTGCACCAACAATGACACTAACCACCACCACAAAGGCAACTAACAGTGTTGCGACCTTGGCAAAAAATAGGCCGTATTCAAATAAAAATTCCACTTTAATCTCCAAAAAATCATTACATATAGTAAAAGTTACTGATGCACTAATAGCCTGTGCTGAAGACTCTTACCCTTCTAGCCATATACGGCTTTAGACTCATCAACAAATTGCTTTATTAGGCGCCCTGCCATAATCGTTGCAGGTGCCACTACAGCCGGCAACTGATCATACTTAAACCAGTGGGCTTCTGCTATCTCTACACCATCTATCTTAATATCTTCAGTTTTAGCGTCAGCAATGTAGCCCAGCATTAGTTGCCCAGGATATGGCCAAGCTTGACTCCCAACATAGCGAATATTATGTATCTCTAGACCAACTTCTTCAAACACCTCTCTATGCAATGCTTGTTCCGCGCTCTCACCTGCTTCAATAAAACCAGCAAGCGTACTAAAGCGATTCTCAGGCCACCTAGGATGGCGAGCAAACAAGCATCGATCACCGCTCACTACAGCCACTATTACGCAGGGTGAGATTCTCGGATACTGCCTAATTACACAAGGCTCACAAATCAGTGCATGTTCAGTTTCTGACATTCGATTGGCAGCCCCACACTGGCCGCAGAATTGATGTTTTTTCCGCCAATCTAGCAACTGTGTTGCCCGGCTCGCTAATGAGAACTCTGCATCTGCTGACTGTGCTAGCAGTGAGCGTAACTCGATCCTCTTAAAACCATCACAGCCGGCTGCTTCTGGCAAAAGGTCCCAAACCTCACAGTCACTACCCCACCACTGACCGACATGTAAACGACCTTCACAAAAGAATTTGAGTACATCAGCATCCTCTTCGGCAATCACTAGCGATGGCTGACTACCGTGAGACCCGAATAGCAAAATATCACCACCAATGACGGCTACTACCCATTTTTTTTTACTATCTACGCGAAGTGATGACGCATAAAGTCCGTCTAAGTTCAGGGGAGTTGTCACCGTAGTTTTTCCTTTTTCATATTGAAATGTGTCTCGATCCCTTGCATTATGAGGGGCGTAAAGATAAGGTCGCTCGAGTTATTTTTAGAGGTTAAAGTCTACCATGAAAGGCTGTATTATCTTGCCCTAGCGGTACTCATTTTTGCCGGGCATCGCTAACTTTATCGAACGGAATATTAATAAACAACCTAGGAGACTACAAATGGCATCGACTCTGCCACAGGCATTTAAAGCAAACTTTTTGGGTGACGCGCCCGATTGGTATAAATCCGCCATTATCGCGTTTTTGGTTCTAAACCCCCTTTTAATGTTCACTGCAGGTCCTGTTGTGGCCGGATGGGCTCTGATTGCCGAGTTTATCTTTACCTTAGCAATGGCTCTCAAGTGTTATCCATTGCAACCAGGTGGCCTGTTGGCCATTGAGGCCATTGTTATAGGCATGGCCAGTCCTGACGCTGTTTATCTAGAGGTTTCAGCTAATCTACAAGTAATCCTGTTACTGATGTTCATGGTCGCCGGAATCTACTTCATGCGAGACATGCTGTTGTTCGTGTTTACCAAAATTCTTCTCGGAGTAAAATCAAAAACAGCGCTGTCATTTATGTTCTGTTTCGCGGGTGCCTTTTTGTCAGCATTTTTAGATGCACTGACTGTCACCGCGGTTTTAATAACCATATCGGTGGGGTTTTATTCGGTTTATCACAAAATCGCATCGGGAAAATCAATAACCGATGAAGACCATGACCATACCGATGACAGTGGCCTACTTGCGGAACACCAAACTAACCTGGAAGATTTCAGGGCTTTTTTGCGAAGTCTAATTATGCATGGCGCAGTAGGTACAGCATTAGGTGGCGTCTGCACAACGGTTGGGGAGCCGCAAAATCTGCTTATTGCAGAGCGCGCCGGGTGGGAATTCATCGAGTTTTTTGTCCGCATGGCACCAGTGACCATGCCTGTTTTAGTGTGTGGCCTCATCACGTGTGTGTTATTAGAAAAAATAAAGATCCTCGGTTATGGCGCTCAATTGCCTGCAGCGGTTCGTGAAGTACTGCAAGCGTCTAGTGATCACGAAGCATCAAAGCGCACCCAGAGTGATAATGCGATGTTGGTAGTGCAATTTGTTGTAGCGTTAATTCTAGTGTTCGGCCTTGCCTTTCACTGGGCAGCAGTTGGATTAATCGGTCTGATGGTAATTATCCTGCTGACCTCCTTCAACGGTGTTATTGATGAGCATCGTATTGGTCATGCGTTCGAGGAAGCTCTCCCATTCACTGCCCTGCTAGTCGTCTTCTTTGCCATCGTAGCGGTCATTCATGAGAACCATCTCTTTTCACCCGTTATTGCGTGGGTACTCGCAGAGGATCCAGCAGTTCAGCCAGGTATGTTCTTTTTAGCCAATGGGGTTTTATCCGCTATTAGTGATAACGTATTTGTTGCAACGGTTTACATTAACGAAATCAAATCTGTCTTTGATGCGGGTGATATCACCCGTGACCACTTTGATAAGTTAGTCGTAGCGATTAATACTGGGACGAACCTTCCTAGTGTCGCTACTCCGAATGGACAGGCCGCGTTTCTGTTTCTGCTGACATCCGCATTGGCACCGCTGATAAGACTGTCCTACATGCGCATGGTCATTATGGCACTACCCTACACAGTGGTTCTGACCACGGTTGGTTTGCTCGCCGTGTTATACCGGTTATAGAGTAATAAGGTCGTAGGATAAAAGGCTGGCTTTAATAGGCCGGCCTTTTTAGTTTTGAGCTGCGCGCAGAGCTACTTCTTCAGCCTTTAGGTCTTTGCGCAATACCTTTCCGACATTCGTCATTGGTAGCTGCTTGCGAAACTCTACATGCTTTGGCACCTTGTAGGCCGCCATGTTTGCCCGACAGAACTCGACAACCTGCTCTTGGGTCAGGGACGTATCTGCTTTTACCACAAACATTTTTACCACCTCTCCCGATTTGTCATCAGGCAATCCGATCGCTGCGCACTGAGCAACCGACGGATGGGTAGTCAAGGTCTGCTCAAGTTCATTTGGATATACGTTAAAGCCGGAAACAATAATCATATCTTTAAGACGATCAACGATTGAGATATAGCCATCCTCATCTACACTGACAATATCCCCGGTACGCAACCAGCCATCAGTAACGGCCTCCGCACTTTGTTCTGGCTGTTTCCAATAACCCGCCATTATTTGGTTTCCGCGGATACACAGTTCGCCAACACCACCGACCAACTGCTCGACGCCTTTATCGTCAATCACTTTGATTTCCGTACCTGCCACTGGAATTCCGGCCGTTCCAATCTTTTCAAAACCCGACGGATTCATAGAAATCACAGGAGACGACTCGGTCATACCGTAACCTTCACTGACTAAACAGCCAGTAGTTTTTTGCCAATCATCCGCCACTGACTTCATCAATGCCATACCACCGGACAGAGTCATTTTTAGTTTCGAGAAATTAAGTCTCTGGAAGTCTTTATTTTGTAACATTGCTACAAAGAGAGAGTTGAGTCCGCAGAAAATATCAAAATCAATTTTTTTAATCGCTGCTACAAAAAGCGGTATGTTGCGCGGATCCGGGATAAGAATTGAGTGCCCACGAATAGCGGGAAGCATTCCAAAACAGAGCGAATAAGCATAAATATGATAAAGAGGTAACGGCGCTACCGCGACGCTGTATTTGAGTGATTCAGGAACCACCGAGATAACATCCAATGCTTGGGCGATATTTGAAAGAAGACTGAACTGGGTCAGCTTTACGCCCTTTGATGCGCCAGTGGTACCCCCCGTGTATTGAAGCGCACATATATCATCAAGCGAGGCGCTATAGGGACTATAACTACTGCCCACCTCAAGTGTATCTTTAAAAGCAATGACGCTACTATCCTTAATGTTAGGCCGCTTCCCGAGGGCCTTCATGACACCGGATAAAACCGCTTGTTTGGGTTGTTTCAGCAGGTCTATAGGGCGAGTTACGATGACATGCTCTACATCAGTTTGCGGAAGTGCCTTGGCCAGTGTGTCGTAAAACTGGTCCAGAACAATGACCGCTTTAGCACCAGAATCATTAAGCTGATGTACCAATTCACGTACGCTGTACATCGGATTGGTATTGACCACTACCAATCCAAGCTTCATGGCAGCTATAACCGCCACAGGATATTGGATAAGATTAGGCAACTGAATCGCAATGCGATCCCCTGGTTTGAGCTTCAGTTTCTTTTGTAAATAGCTGGCCATGCGACGAGAAAGCTGATCTATTTCACCATAAGTTAACGTCTGCCCTAAACAACTAAAAGCGGGCTTAGCTGACGAATCTGAGACTGCCTTCGTCCAAATCTGGAGGATTGAACTTGCAGGAAAAGGTGGCTGCACCGAAGACAGGCCAATTCTTTTTCGACCGTTAATAACAGCATCGTTAATATNCATAAGTAACCCTTCCCGATATCACATTATAGACNAAAGTTATGGAGAGTGGGACGTTGGTGTTTAACGCGACAGTAATGCCATGGCTTTTTCAAGCCCACCCAAGGTAAGGGGAAACATCTTGTCTTCAGTCAACTCTTTGAGCATGGTAATCGATGGCGTGTAATCCCAATATTTTTCTTGCACAGGATTTAACCAAACCAACTTATCATAGGTTTGTGCCATTCGTTGCATCCAAATAGCACCCGATTCTTCATTATTGTACTCAACACTTCCCCCTGGGCTAGTAACCTCATAGGGAGCCATAGACGCATCACCTACAAATATGACTTTGTAGTCTGCTGCGTACTTATGNATTAGNTCATGAGTCGANAGCTGCTCTTCACGACGGCGATGATTGTCTTTCCAAACATAATCATAGAGGCAGTTGTGAAAGTAAAAGTACTCTAGGTGCTTAAACTCAGTCTTAGCCGCAGAAAAGAGCTCCTCGCAGAGTTTTACATAGGGGTCCATAGANCCGCCTACATCAAAGAAAATTANCACCTTCACGGCGTTTCTTCGCTCCGGCACCATTTTTATATCTAGCATACCGGCGTTTCTTGCCGTGCAGCGGATAGTATCCTCTAGATCCAAATGATCGGCAGAACCTTCCCGAGCAAATTTGCGCAACCGGCGCAGCGCAACTTTGATATTTCTTGTACCAATTTGTACCGAGTCATCCAAATCTTGATACTGCCGTTCGTCCCACACCTTTACCGCAGTACCCTTCCCGCCTGGGCCGCCCATGCGGATGCCTTCAGGGTTGAAACCACCGTGACCAAAGGGCGAAGTACCATTAGTGCCCACCCATTTGTTACCGCCTTCGTGCCTCTTTTTCTGCTCTTCTAAGCGTTTTTTGAACTCTTCAATCAGCTTTTCAAGACCACCCAAGCTTTGTACCTTGGCCTTCTCTTCATCGGTAAAGTGCTTTTCAAACTCTTTGCGCAACCAATCTTCGGGTAATAATGCTTCGACAATCCCATCAATGTTTTCAAGATTCTTGAAATAAGCACCAAATGCTCGATCAAACCGATCGTAATACTTCTCATCTTTGACCATGCAGGTGCGGGCCAAAAGATAAAAATCGTCCACAGAACCAAAAGCAAGGTTTTGTTCCATAGCCGCCAAAAGATCAAGAAGCTCCTTGATCGAGACAGGAACCCTCGCTTTTTTGAGAGTATTAAAAAAATTGATCAGCATACGTTAGGCTCTTAAATAAATTTTTATCTCGCTTCGCGCCGGGTCATAAACGCCAGTCGCTCCAACAAATGCACGTCTTGCTCATTCTTTAACAGAGCACCGTACAATGGAGGAATAGCCTTGGTAGGGTCACGATTAGTCAAGATATCTTCAGGGATATCATCAGACATAATCAGTTTTAACCAATCTACCAATTCAGAGGTAGATGGCTTCTTTTTCAACCCTGGAATTTTTCTAACATCAAAAAATATGTCCATTGCATCATCGACCAATTGCTTCTTAATTTTTGGGAAATGCACATCAACAATACGCTGCATCGTCATACGATCAGGGAAGTTAATAAAGTGGAAGAAACAACGACGCAAAAAAGCATCCGGTAATTCTTTTTCGTTATTACTAGTAATTATCACGATGGGGCGTTGAATCGCTTTGATTGTCTCCCCTGTCTCATAGACGTGAAACTCCATGCGATCCAGTTCTAGTAACAGATCATTAGGNAACTCTATATCCGCCTTATCAATCTCATCGATCAATAAAACAACCTGCTCGTCCGCGGTAAAGGCTTCCCAAAGCTTTCCTTTATTGATGTAGTTACCAATATCCTGAACTTTGTCACTACCCAGCTGTGAATCTCTCAGCCGAGACACAGCATCATACTCATAGAGGCCCTGCTGCGCCTTAGTGGTTGATTTAATGTGCCACGCTAAAAGCGGCTTGCCCAATGCCTTGGCAACTTCTTCCGCTAATAGAGTTTTACCAGTGCCAGGTTCACCTTTAATCAGGAGTGGTCGCTGCAGAGTAACCGCTGCATTGACGGCCATTTGAAGTTCTTCAGTGGCTACGTAGTTATCAGTACCAGTAAATTTCATCGCAATTCATCCGCTTTTGGAAAGTGTATTAATATTTTGATGCACATATTAATCTATTCTTTAATGTGTTTTGAATCTAAATTAACTGGTAGCAGCGTCATAAGAGAGAAAACTGGCATTAAGTATGACCAAACAGTACTTGAAGCTAAGCTTTTTGGATAATATGGAGCTTTCTATTGGACGATAGACTCTCATCACTAGACATGGAGTAACCTATGAAAATACCGGCGTTAAAACCCCTGATCCTGACCATTTCACTATATTTAATTCCAGTGGTAATGGTTTCAACCCTACTGACGTTCCCTGCTTATGCCGACAACTCAACATTAAATAAAGAGCTCTCAGCAACCAGTAACCAGAGCAATGAACATAAGAAAAAGCTAATACTGGACTTCGAGAACGAAGAGGTTCATGAAAAAGACTCTGTTAAGCATCTAGGTATCCGAATTTCAGCGGATGATGAAGAACTAACCGCCCTTGGTGGCATCATAACTAAACTTGTTGGCACTGAATGGGACCAACTTGACGAGTCGGAGCAAAAAGAGATACTTGAGGCTCTTGAGCAAATCGAAACCGGAGTCGAGATTGATATCGACCACTCCGGCTTCGGTCCCGGCAAGGTCCTTGTCAGTGTTGTTGCCATTCTCTCAACCTTGGGCATGCCGTTTATAATTATTGGGCTAATATTGTTTTACAAACATCGTAAACGCCGACAACGGGACCTTTTGATTAGTAAGTTTATAGACGCAGGGAAAGATATCCCAGTTGAGATCCTTCAGGGCTCCGATGGGTCGGACGAACCACAGGGGAATTTCCAACGCGGGATCATGCTGACTGGAATAGGTATAGGACTGCTTTTATTCTTGGGTATATTGGTTGGCTGGGATGTTGCCTCAGTCGCATTAATCCCCCTATTCATTGGCTTAGCGAGACTGTTAATATGGAAGCTCAGCACACAAGATAAGTCTGTCGAAGGGACTGAATAACAGCAATGGTTGAAGCCACGGATCAGGCATTAATCAAAAGAGTCGCGGCACTGGCGTGTCACGAATCTTTTGATGTTCTCGTTAGACGACATCAGGCGGCCTTGCGCTACTCCCTCCGGCAAATGACCGGCTGGGATCAGTCGCTGGCTGATGATCTAGCGCAAGAAACGTTTATTAAGGCCTATAATTCAATAGGATCTTTTGAAGGAAATGCCAAATTCAGTAGCTGGTTATACCGCATAGGCTACAACCTACTAGTCAGCCACTTTAGGGTGGCACGAAATCGGGAATTAACGGCAGGTGATGATCTAGCAAACCGCACTACACCAACAACGCGCTTTAGCAGTAACGACCTACACAAAGATCTGGCCCACGCGCTACTCAGACTGCCTACTCAACAACGAATGGCTTTGCACCTAAACTTACACAAACAGTTAACACATCAAGAAATTTGTAATATTATGGAGATCCCGCTAGGCACTGTTAAGACAGCAATAAGGCGGGGAAAGAAAACACTTCAAGAAGAACTTTCAAGTTGGAAAGACGGAGATATGTTATGAGTAAAGAATTAGATTTGGACAACCTGTTCAGCCAACTCCGTGACTCTGAGCCCGAACTGCATGAAAGTGGATTTTTGCATTCTGTTAGATCAGCATTACCGGTTAAAAAACATAGATCGATTGGTTCAGAGACTGTAATCACACTGGCAGCAGCGGTAATTGGCTGTGGCCTGGCCTTTAACTATTTTCCGGCGGCGGAGTTACTCAGCCAACTACCACGAAAATTTACAATAACACCACTGTTTGTATTGTCCCTAAGTGGAATTGCAGTGGCGCTATCAGCATTAATCTACTTAAGCTCAGAATCCGAACTGGATTTATAACTACTTAGTCGTCTATTCAGTGTGACGAACGACGCTTGTTTACTTGCCAAAAAATCAGACGGAACAACACATATATGAATAAACTAAACGTCATTAGCGCGAGAATAGGCGCCGCACCTCTTTGAAAGCCTGTAGCAGGGTTTGCTACTAAACCTTCATATACACTGACGAAAAAAGCTGGAGCTAGGTGGTGATCATCAATGTAGGCCGGCACTGGTGTTAAAAGAAATACCGAACTCAGCATTAAGAATACGTGTCTGATGGACGCAAAACGTAAGTTACGTAATAAATACCAAGCCGTATAAAGTAGGCAAGTCGCGCCAGACACATAGACGACCCATCCCCAAAAATAGTCCTCAGCAGCATACATAATTAATCAACCCATTGAATAATGTGATCTTCTACGTCCTCTTTACGAACGTCTAGCTCAGAAACGACCCAGCCTTGAAGAGAAGCGCCATAACTGTGTACTCTATCGGTATCACCAGACACTAAGTGATGCCATTCTGGGAGTGGCTTGCCATCTGCTATCAAGCGATAAGAGCAGGTCTCCGGNAGCCAACCAAGGCTTTGAATGTTATCACGATCAAGGGTAATGCAGTCACTAACAATCGAATGTCGAGCATCGTAGTTGCTGCATTTGCAGGAATGTATATCTAACAATTCACAGGTAACATTAGTATGAAAAATCTCACCAGTCTCATGATCCTCAAGTTTTACCAAACAACATTTAGCACAGCCATCACATAGCGATTCCCACTCGAGAGTGCTCATTTGCTCAAGTGTCTTTGTTGTCCAGAAACCGCCCATTTAAAACCCTCTAGGGAGTTTGTTATTCTCAGCCATGCCTTCATCTAGAGCAAACAATACCGGCGGCATTTGCAAATAGAAGCCTTTACTGTTTATGTCATCCATAACTTTAATGGTATTGGCACGGGCCAGTTTTTTACTCTCGGTTAACATTAGGCGAGTCACCAGTAACGGAGTCCCGAAACTATCTAGTAAACTCTGAGGCACTTTGTCTAACCCATCGGCATGAGATACATAGATATACATACCCTCTTTGCGATTGCCTTTAAATATATCACAGAGAATTCTCAATCGGTCTTCGGCCATCACATTAGCTCACTCAGTGTTTTTTTCAATTCTGGTATTACCAAAGACTCTCTCCAACCNGATGTGAAGCGCCTAGGCCATTGATCATGACCAGCAATCGCGCCNCGCAAAATAAATTCTAGATCCTTCTTGGAGAAGAGAAATTCTTGCGGGACTGAGGTGCTTTCCGCAACACTTATAAGAGCGTTACGCATTGCCTTGAGCACAACAACCTCAGCCTTAGTCAACGGCTGAGGCAACACATCGATATCAACATCGCTGTTTGCAGCGTCAACCTGCACCAACAAATCCAAGCCATATCGTTTTATCAACCCTGGATGCAAATCGTCAACCCCTCCGAGATGAGGTAGAGACGTAGGTTTTCGCCTAGCGATTTCAACCAAGGAATTATCTTTAACGATATGACCTCGGGGCTTATTGCGCGCCCGAGCTGTTCTCTCGCGCCAAATACAGAGTCTTTTAAGAATCTTTAATGCGCCCTGCTCTAACTTCCAGGCAGTTTTAATACGCATGTAATAATCGTCGCTCTCCTTGCGCCCTGCCACCATGGCATAGACGGCAAGACTTTCCTCTTTAAACCAATCCTCACGATCCTGATCCTTGAGATTCTGACTTAAAAGTTCATGAAGTTTGTGCAAATAAAACACATCGGCGGCGGCATACTGAAGTTGTCTTGAAGTGAGCGGCCGAGCTAACCAATCGGAGCGCGTTTCGTCCTTATCGAGTTCGACGTCGAAAACCGCCTTAACGAGCCGCGCATACCCCATTGAATAACCAATATTACAGATTCCTGCAGCGATTTGGGTATCAAAAATAGTTGTCGGCACTATGCCAAGTGCGTATTCTAAAACCTCTAAATCTTCAGCACAGGCGTGGAATATAAGCTGCCTATCAGGTGATTCCAGGAGGGATTTGAGGCCGGTAAAGTCCTCCACCGCCAATACGTCAATCAACCAGCAATCAATGCCATTAGAAATTTGAATTAAGGCGATTTTCGGATAAAAAGTGTTGGTTCGAATAAATTCAGTGTCAACAGCCAAAACTGTTGCACTCTTTAGTTTGTCCAACATTTCTACGAGCTTTACATCTGAATCTATCCAGTGAGCCAATTAAATTTCCTTTCTACTTTGCAATGCAAGATTGAGGGTGCCGCCATCGACATATTCAAGTTCACCACCCATGGGTACACCGTAGGCAATGCGTGACACGGCGACACCTAGGGATTTGGCTTTATCGGCGATAAAGTGTGCGGTTGTCTCTCCTTCCACCGTAAGATTGGTGGCTAAAATCAACTCAGTCACTTTTTCATTACGCAGTCGATCTATCAACTGGTCAATGCCAAGCTGTTCAGGCCCTATTCCATCAATAGGCGACAGATGCCCTAACAAAACAAAGTATTGACCGCGAAAACCCCCAGCCTGCTCAATCGCATAAAGGTCTGCAGGGTTTTCCACCACACATATCAGCGTCTCAAGCCGAGCGCTATTTCCGCAAATATTGCAACGAGCATGCTCAGTCAGCGTGCGACAACGTTCACAACGACCGACCTTTTCCACCGCCTCGGCAATTGTACTGGCAAGATGAGATGCCCCGGCTTTGTCCCGTTCAAGCAGTTGAAGCGCCATTCTCTGCGCAGACTTAGCACCGACACCGGGCAGACATCGCAATGCATCTATAAGTTGATCAATTAAATTTCCGTACACAAGCTATCCTCAAACACAGGTTGCTGAGCCACTTAAAATGGCATTTTAAACCCGGGTGGTAAATCCATGCCACCGGTCATAGAGCCCATCGCAGATTTCGTTTGAGCCTCAACTTTACGTACCGCATCATTGACCGCCGCAGCCAGTAAGTCTTCCAGAAACTCTTTGTCTTCCTGCAATAACGAGGGGTCAAGAGTGACTTTACGCACGTCATGCCGTCCTGTCATTACCACTTGAACCATTCCTGCACCTGACTCACCAGTGACTTCCGTAGAAGCGGCCTGCTCCTGCATTTTGGCCATTTTCTCCTGCATTTGCTGAGCTTGTTTCATTAGGTTGTTAATGTCCATACTATCCTCAATCTATTGGTTTAACGGAGCTTTCATCAAGACTTCCATCAAAAAGCTGCTTGAACTGAACTACCGCAGTATCGGAGTTTAAACGATCCACTGCAGCCGCATGCCGTTCAGCAGTATCGCGCATGCTAGCCGCCCTAGGAGTCTCTTGCTCAGCCACTCCAGAGCTGATCACCACATTTACCGGATGATCAAAATAGTCGCTAAGGGCTATTCCTAGGCTCTCTTGATGAGAACTGTCATATAGACTGTTCTCTTGATTATCAATCACAAAGACCAATGCATCTTGATCGCGTCCAGTAAAAAGGCAATGACTGGCAATTTCGCCTAAGGACGCGCCTATATCCAAATGACTCCGAACCTCAATCCAATTACTGGGCGAGAACTCATTTAGACTAACCCGAACTATTGGGCTAATATCTTTCTCACGCGGCTCATTGTGGTTCGGCGCTTGCACTTCGATGTTATTTTTTCCGGCCTTATCTACCCCTTCAACAATGAGGTCATCGTTAGGCTGATCTTCAGTTTCAGTTTCAGTTTCAG
>JGI24539J26755_10000768_pt1 | contig 15194 bp, 10 predicted proteins | sample NorSeaMetagenome_2_FD_26755 | JGI IMG/M metagenome (IMG submission 26755) | reverse complement strand
TGAGACCACGTAAATAATGGAGAAAAAAATAAGACTAATAAGACAGATTTAAAATTCAATTATTAAACTTTAAACAAATATACGCTCAATATATATTATTTCTTTTTCTTATCTCCCTTTTTATTTCCTGAACCTCCAGCGAATGAGGTTAAATCATATTTTAGCCTAAAAACAGTATATCTTGGCTGAATAACATATGATCTAGTTTGACTATATAGTTGATTAAAACTATCCCTATTTATTGACGTATCATTAAATAAATTGGTAACTCCAATACCAAATTCCCATTTTGATCCATCTTTATTATAGGATAAGTCTGCTTCTAAAAATCTATACTCATTTAAAGTAACATTTTCATCTCTATAGTAATTGTATGAGTAATCAGCTGTAAACACAAATCCCTTTCCAAAATATGCATCAACTTTTACAAACGGAGAGTCTGTATAAAAATAACTCTTAAAATCACCAGTATCATATAAACGTTTATTGTAACTGTAACCAATCTCAACATTTGGTTTATCTCTAAAGTTAGTAGCTAAACTAGCTTTGTAACTTTGAGTGAAATTAACTTGTTCTGTAAGTCTTCCGTTTATTATATTATTAAAATCACTATAATTAAAATTCATATTAAATCCAGCCTTAAAATTCTTGAATCTTTTNTCTATTCNNCCNGAAGCACTGTAATTTTCTCTAGGTAAATTCGAATTTACCGCAGATCTTACACTGCTAATTCCACTTATAAGTGTATTGTTTTGAATTGTATTACTTCTTTTAGAATAATTAAGCCTAGCAAAAACATTTGTAAAATTGAAAATATTGATGCTTTGATAATTTAAGCTATAATTATAAAATTTAGCAGCTTCTAAGCTTGGATTACCCTGAAAAAAAGAATTATAATTGTTAAAAACATATCCCTCAGCTAAATTATTAATGTCGGTAAATTGATTAGATGCTCTGTAGGTGAATCTTAATGATTCGGAATCTTTGAATTTCATAAACACCCTCATATCAGGTCTAATATCAGAATATGAATTGGAAACAGTCCTTCCTAATTGAACATTTTCAGTTTTATAAGAATTTATAGTAAAACCAGGTTCCATTGTAAAAATCCCTGTGATAAATCTATAGTTAAAGGATAAGTATGCATCACTAAAATTAAAATCCACATTATTGTTTAAAATATCTTCATTGAATGACAACTCTGAATTATCGTCTAAAATTTGAAAAATATTAGAATTAAAGTTTTGTTTAACGTCTGTTACTCCGAAAGTGAAGTTTAAATTTGATTTAGGCGTTAAGATATAGTAGTAATCTAATTTAGCCTCTATTTTATCCGTTTCAACCATCCTATTTTGGTTAACGTTAAATTTAGATTGACTAGTATTTAAAGGTATTATGTTTCTAAAGGGTTGAATATCTCTAACTGCCCTGTAAAAAGGATCTTCAGTTTGAGACAAATGTTGAGCTTCGAAAGAAAATATATTGTCTTCGTTTAAGGTATAATAAGCCTTTAACTCTTGATTTATTGAACTTGGTTTATCAGATCTAAATAAATTTATTTCATCTATTTCAATGGGCTGTATTGTTGGTCCATTTGAAGAATCTAGGTAAGTTCCAGAGACTAAATCTGTAGTTTCAATATTTTCAGCGGATTTAACTAATAAATTATATTCTGTTTGTAATTTATCATTAGGATTAAATTCAGTTGTAAACTTGTAGAGTTGTTGCTTATTGTCTTGAACAACAAAATCCTCAGTATCTTGAATAATTCCAGTACTAGTATAATTTCTTGATATTTTTTCCTCAATTATATTTTTTGTTTTTGCCAAAATAGCAAATCCACTAACTTGCCAAATATCGTTATTAAAAGACTTACTAAAATTATAAGCACCTAATTCTGCATCAATAGATTTTGCCTGATTATTTTGCAAACTTCCAAGTCCAGCTCCATCAGATGAAATACTTATTGAAGTTCCGTTTTGAGAATTTAAATTTCCAAAGCCCCCTCCAAACTTATAGAAATCTCTTCTTGAAAGAACAGGTTCTCCAATATTATTGGTGTTACCCAAAACACTCATACTGAAATCTTTAGCATAGTAAAATACTTTTGGAGCGGCTAGAACCCTGTCTTCATTTCCTATCCCTGCTAATATTTCGCCAAACCAAAATTTATCTTTTCCACTTTTTAACTTAATATTTATAGCAATATTATCTTCATTATTAGTTACATTTCTAAGTTGACCAGCTTCTGTAAAATTTCTTAAAACCTCAATTTTACCAACTGCATTGGCTGGTAAATTTTGAGTAGCTAGTTTTGAATCACCATCAAAAAAATCTTTTCCTTCAACAGTTATTTTGGTTATTTCTTTACCCTCAACTTCAACTCTTCCATCTGCATTAATTTCAACTCCAGGGAGGTTCTTTAATACGTCAGCTAATTTTTTCTCAGTTCCAGTATTAAATGAATCTGCATTATAAACTATTGTATCACCTTTAATTGTGACAGGCATTTCATAAACAATCTCAACCTCATTAAGAGCTTCAGCTTGTTCTTCAAGAATTATATTTTTTTCAAAACCCTCAGATAAATTCAAATCAAAAACAACTTCCTTGAAACCGATAAACGAAACCTTAATTTCATATTCTACTCCCTTTTTTAGAGAAACTCTAAAGTATCCTGTATCATTAGATATTCCAAAGCCATCTAAAATTTTTGATTCTTTTTCAATAGCTATTACATTAGCTCCCATTATATTGTTTCCGAAAGCATCAGAAATATTACCTTCAAATCTTACCTGAGAATAGGTAAGTACAAATGAAAGTAACAATATAATTGATAATAATTTTTTCATAAAATTTTGGTAAAATCTTTATTAATTTCTAATAATTGCTCTGCTATTTCTTCCTCCGCCTCCTCCACGTTGATATCTCTCCCTCATTTCCTTCGCTTTATCTTGTTGAATTGTTACAAACTCAGAATTTGAAACAACTTTTCCTTTATTAGGTTCTTTAAGTTTTATTTTTTCTTCTGGATTTAAAACAACTTTCGTACATATCATTACTCTGTTATCGTCACCAATTTCTAATATTAAACCAGGTAAACCACCATACATCGCTGGTCCAGTTGAAACAGGAATTTCAGGTGTGAACCATGCTGTCATAGTCACTAATTTGGTTTTAGGTAAAACGGGATTATTTTCTTCATTCTCATTTGAGTTTTGACCTCTGTTTCTACTAAAACTCATCACTCTTTCTTCGACTTCCTTTGTGTATGTGGCTTTGTAAGCATTATATTTTCCTATTTTTTTGGTTTCACCCGTCATAACCCATTTTGTAGGAGCTATGCTATCTTTAATTAAAAATACTTTTCCAAATAACTCTCTTTTATTTGTATACGTCTTTTCTTGAATATTTTTAAAAATATCACCCTGATCAGGCCCTGTAACAAACTGCATCCAATTAAAACCTCCTCCACCAGATCCTCCAGCATCTAAAGTTACTTCTTCCTTAAAATATGAAGATTTACTATCAAAATCTAAAATATAATTTTTTTCTAGAGCAGTTTTCATTCTCGCTTTCATATATTTTTGTCTTTCGGGAGACATATTTTTCATCCAGTCCATGTTAACCGTACTTTTTGACATATAATAAGCCTTACCTAAAAACTCTTGGGAATAACCCTCAAAACNTAAGAACAATAGTAGAAGAACTAATTTTTTCATAATTTTTTATTTTAAATCTTAACAACATTAAATAGACAACAATTAAGCCATAAAGTTTAATTGGATTAATATATATCAAATATATATTATAAATTAGAGGTCTTTGTTTAATATAAATTTTAATTATGCACATAGCCATAGCAGGGAATATAGGAGCCGGAAAAACTACNTTAACTAAATTATTAGCTAAAAAATATAAATTCGAAGGCCATTATGAGGANGTATTAAAAAACCCTTACTTGGATGATTTTTATGATCAAATGGAAAGATGGTCCTTTAATCTTCAAATTTACTTCTTAAATAGTAGATTTCGTCAAATACTAGATTTTAACANGAATGGTAAAGACATAATTCAAGATAGAACAATCTATGAGGATGCTTTTATTTTTGCTCCAAATCTAAAAGCTATGGGTCTTATGACCAATAGAGATTTTGAAAATTATAAATCAATATTCAATTTAATGGAATCTTTTGTTAAAGGACCCGATTTGTTAATTTATTTAAGAAGTGAAATTCCAAATTTAGTAGAACAAATACATAAAAGAGGAAGAGATTATGAAAGTTCTATAAGCATAGATTACTTAAGTAGATTAAATGAAAGATATGAGGCCTGGATTCAAACTTATGATAAAGGTAAATTACTTATAATTGATGTGGACGATTTAGATTTTGTTAAAAACAAAAAAGACCTTCAAACAATAATCGATAAAATCGATAANAGTTTGAAAGGTCTTTAAAATATACTTTTTTAATTTATAAACTTATTTCTTGTCTATCTGACCCATAGCAGCAATCCCTATATTATTAGCTGCAGACATAACTTCTTCTTTAGTTCCACTAATAACTTTAGATGTTTTTACTCCATCTTCCTGAAATGTTCTAGTCATAGTCCAAACATCATTTTCTGCTTCAATAACTACTTCTGTCTGGATTTGGTGATCANCAGAAGCATGATTTGATTCNAAAGAGTGACCTCCTAAAATCGGAGCAATCACTAGACCAATTAAACAGGTAAGTTTTATTAAAATATTCATTGAAGGACCAGATGTATCTTTAAATGGATCACCAACAGTATCTCCAGTTACAGCAGCTTTGTGAGCATCAGAACCTTTATAGGTCATCACTCCGTTAATTTCAACACCAGCTTCAAAAGATTTNTTTGCATTATCCCATGCACCACCAGCATTATTTTGAAATATAGCCCATAAAACACCACTTACAGTAACGCCAGCCATATAACCACCTAGCATCTCGGCTACTAACATGTTGTTGTCTTGGTAAACTAATTTACCTACTAAAACAACTAGTATCGGAAAACCAATTGTTAATATTCCTGGCAACATCATTTCCTTTAAAGAGGCTTTTGTTGAAATATCAACACATTTATCATATTCTGGTTTTCCAGTACCTTCCATAATCCCTGGAATTTCTTTAAACTGTCTTACTACTTCATTTACCATTTCCATAGCAGCTTTACCAACAGCATTCATTGCTAAAGCAGAAAATACAACTGGAATCATACCACCAACAAATAGCATCGCTAAAACAGGTGCTTTAAAGATGTTAATACCATCAATCCCTGTAAAGGTTACATAAGCAGCAAATAAAGCTAATGATGTTAATGCAGCTGACGCAATCGCAAAACCTTTTCCAGTTGCAGCAGTTGTATTACCAACAGCATCTAAAATATCTGTTCTTTCTCTTACAATTGGATCTTGCTCACTCATTTCAGCAATTCCCCCAGCATTGTCAGCAATTGGTCCAAAAGCATCAATTGCTAATTGCATAGCCGTTGTTGCCATCATTGCAGATGCCGCAAGTGCAACTCCATAAAATCCAGCCAAAGCATANGATGACCATATTGCTGCAGCAAATAATAATACGGAAGAAAAAGTAGAAATCATTCCCGTAGCTAATCCAGCAATAATATTTGTTCCAGCTCCAGTACTTGATTGCTGTACTATTTTTAAAATTGGCTTCGAACCAAGTCCTGTGTAATATTCTGTAAAAGCTGAGATTCCAGCGCCCACAACTAAACCAACTAAACAAGCATAAAATACTCTTATTGAAGAAATATCTTGAAGACCTTCACCAAAGAAATCCATTTGCATCGTTTCTGGTAGCATCCAAGTAACTAAGCCATAACATGCTACAGCAACCATAAATATTGATGCCCAGTTCCCTATATTTAGAGCTTTTTGAACTTCTGCTTCTTTTGCATCATTAGATGAAATTTTAACTAATAAGGTACCTATAAGAGATATAATAATTCCAGCTCCAGCTATAGACATCGGTAATAATATTGGTCCAATTCCTCCAAAGGCATCTTGAATTGCACCACCCATATCTTTTATAACATAATTACCTAAAACCATGGCAGCTAAAACAGTGGCTACATAAGAACCAAATAAATCCGCTCCCATTCCTGCAACATCACCTACATTATCTCCAACATTATCTGCAATCGTAGCTGGGTTTCTTGGGTCATCTTCAGGGATATCAGCTTGTACTTTACCTGCTAAATCAGCTCCAACGTCAGCAGCTTTTGTGTAAATACCACCACCTACTCTTGCAAATAGAGCAATAGATTCTGCTCCTAAAGAAAAACCGGCTAATGCTTCTAAAACAACAGTCATTTGATCAGTATTAGTCCATTCACCACCCATAAAATGTTCATAGAAAAAAATAAAGAACATAGTTAAACCTAATACAGCTAAACCAGCTACTCCAAGTCCCATAACAGTTCCACCTCCAAAAGAGACTTTAAGTGCATTTGGCAAACTAGTTTTTGCAGCTTGAGTTGTTCTAACATTTGTTTTGGTTGCAATTTTCATCCCCATATTTCCTGCAAAAGCAGAAAATATAGCACCTATTATAAATGCCACAACTATTAAATAAGTTGTGTCCATAAAAAAAGCAATTGCAGCTAATACAATACTTGATCCTATTACAAAAATTGTTAGTAATCGATATTCTGCATTTAAAAAAGCTAATGCACCTTCGTAAATATGATCAGAAATTTCTTTCATTTTACCATCACCTGCATCTTGTTTCATTACCCATGATTTTTTGTAAATCATGTAAATTAATCCAATTATAGCCAGGATTATAGGCATGTAAATTACTAAAGATTCCATATTATATATTTATATTATTTAATTTCGATCGCAAAAGTAGTTAAATAGAGTGAATTACAAAATTGATTTTTATTTATACATTACCTTCTTAATAGATTTTATAACATCATCACTGTTTGGCAACCATTCTGCAAGTAGAACTGGAGAGTATGGTGCGGGTGTGTCTGCAGTATTTATTTTTTCAATTGGTGCATCTAAATAATCGAATATTTGATTTTGGACTTGATAAGATATTTCAGTTGAAATATTTCCATAAGGCCATGATTCTTCCAAAATAACCAATCTGTTAGTTTTTTTAACTGATTCCAGAATAGTATCCATATCTAAAGGTCTAATAGTTCTAAGATCGATTAATTCAACTTCAATTCCTTCCTCTTTTAATTTATCAACTGCTATTTGAGCTTGTTTAAATATTTTTCCAAATGATACAAGAGTAACATCTTTTCCAGTTATTTTTACTTCTGCCTTTCCAATGGGTATTAAATACTCTTCCTCAGGAACCTCTCCTTTATCACCATACATTTGTTCAGATTCCATAAAAATGACAGGATCATTATCTCTAATCGCAGATTTTAATAAACCTTTAGCGTCATATGGATTTGAAGGAACGATTACCTTAAGACCAGGACAATTTGCATACCAACTTTCAAATGCCTGAGAGTGTGTTGCAGCTAATTGACCAGCTGATCCAGTTGGTCCTCTAAATACAATAGGACAAGGAAATTGTCCGCCAGACATCTGTCTAATTTTTGCAGCATTATTAATTATTTGATCAATTCCTACAAGGGCAAAATTAAATGTCATAAATTCAATAATAGGTCGATTACCAGTCATAGTAGATCCAACTCCGATTCCAGCAAATCCAAGTTCAGAAATTGGAGTATCAATTACTCTTTTATCGCCAAATTCATCTAACATTCCTTTTGACGCCTTATAGGCTCCATTATATTCAGCTACCTCTTCACCCATTAAAAAAATAGTTTCATCTAACCTCATTTCCTCAGACATAGCTTCACAAATGGCCTCTCTAAACTGAATAACTCTCATATGAATTAAAATTTGACGCAAAAATATTAAATATTTAAAGATTTTGATGCGTTTATTATTAAAAATAAATACTATGCATGCATAGTATTTTTCGGAATTTTACATATATTTGATGTAAATAAATTAAAATATTATTTATGAAAATTTTAGTTTGCATTAGTCACGTCCCAGACACGACTTCTAAAATCAACTTTACTGATGATGATACTAAATTTGACACTCAAGGTGTTCAGTTTGTTATTAATCCTAATGATGAATTTGGATTAACTAGAGCCATGTGGTTAAAAGAAAAACAAGGAGCATCAATTGATGTAATAAATGTTGGTAATTCATCATCTGAACCAACTCTTAGAAAAGCATTAGCAATTGGAGCTGATAAAGCTTTGAGAATTGACGCAGAACCTTTAGATGGATTTTTTGTTGCTAAACAAATAGCTGAATATGTCAAAACTCATTCTTACGACTTGATTATAGCTGGAAGAGAATCAATTGACTATAATGGCGCAATGGTTCCAGGGCTTATAGCTGGATTTTTGAAAATAAATTATGTCACTAATTGTACTAAACTAGAAATTGATAACGGCAAAGTTGAGCTTGACAGAGAAATTGATGGTGGAAAAGAAACTTTAAGCTGTAGTCTTCCCCTAATTATTGGAGGTCAAAAAGGATTAGTTGAAGAAAGTGATTTAAGAATTCCAAACATGAGAGGAATAATGCAAGCTAGACAAAAGCCTTTGGAAGTTTTAGAGGCGTTTGATTTTTCTTCAAATACTAATATTATCAAATTTTATAAACCAGAACCTAAGCAAGCTGTTAAACTTGTTTCGGCTGATAATCTTGATGAATTAATTAATCTGCTTCATAACGAAGCTAAAGTTTTATAAATTATGTCTGTACTTACCTATATTGAGTCCTCAAACGGAAAAATTAAAAAAAATGGTTTTGAGCTAGCTTCATATTCATGTGAATTAGCAAAACTATTGAACACTAGTGTTGTTGCTTTAACANTTAACACAGATGATGTTAATGAATTAAGTAATTATGGAATTACAAAAATAATTAAAGTAAATAATGAATCTTTAAACAAATTTAACGCTAGCACTTTTGCGGATGTTATNTCAAAGGCGTGTAATCATTCGAACTCTAATCATATAGTATTAAGCAGCAGCTTAGATTCAAAATATTTAGCTCCATTATTAGCAGCTAATATTAATGCTACATATNTTAACAACNTAATTGGTCTTCCAAGTAATTTGGCTCCCTTNACAATTAAAAGAACAGCTTTTACCAACAAGGCTTTTAGTGATTCGTCAATTAATTCANAAAAAATAGTCATAGGGTTATCTAATAATTCATTTGGTTTAATTGAAAACTCTGTTGAAACAGAAATAGAAGATTTAAAGATTGAAATCCAAGTATCAGGTTTAACGGTTAACTCATCTGAAAAAGTATCTGGGCAAATTTCTATTGCAGATGCAGATATTGTTGTTTCGGCAGGAAGAGGTATGAAAGGGCCTGAAAACTGGAATTTAATTGAGGATTTAGCTGGGACACTAGGTGCTGCAACTGCTTGCTCAAAACCAGTATCTGATATGGGCTGGAGACCGCACAGCGAGCACGTAGGGCAAACAGGAAAGCCTGTTGCCACNAATTTATACATAGCTATAGGAATCTCTGGAGCAATCCAACATTTAGCAGGAATTAATTCTTCTAAAATCAAAGTAGTTATCAATAACGATCCTGAAGCACCATTTTTTAAAGCGGCAGATTATGGAGTAGTTGGAGATGCCTTTGATGTGGTCCCAAGATTGAATGAAAAACTAAAAGAATTTAAAGCTCAAAACTCATAAATTTTTAATATTTTAGAAGTAATTATTTACCCTTCTAATTGAATGAGTTTAATTCGCTTAACAATAGACAGAATATCATACAGCCAAAACACCAATGGGGCATATGCATTACTTTTATCTGAAAAAGATGGTGAAAGAAAGTTGCCTGTTGTTATTGGGGCTTTTGAAGCTCAGTCAATAGCAGTAGCATTAGAAAAAGAAATTAAACCCCCTAGGCCTTTAACTCATGATTTATTTAAAAATTTCTCTGATTGTTTTGAAATTAAAATAAAACAAGTAATAATTCATAAAATTATTGACGGTGTTTTTTTTTCAAGCCTAATCTGTGTCAGAGATAAAATTGAAGAAATCATTGATTCTAGGACATCCGATGCCATTGCGTTAGCAATTAGATTTAATTCTCCAATATTCACTTATGAAAGTGTTCTTGAAAAAGCCGGTATAATATTAAAACATGGAGGTGAAAAATTAAAAAAAGAAAGTGACAAATCAACCAAAGTTGATTTTGATAAAATGTCTAATAAACAAATTAAAAATGCGATTGAAGTAGCTGTTAAAAATGAAGATTATGAATTAGCAGCAGAACTAAGGGATAAACTAACCAAAAAAAATGAATAATTATTTATTAAATACAATTAGCGATGGAGTTATACAAAATGATATAATTCTTAGTCAAGGGTTTTCTTTTGAAAGTATTTTAAGAGGATTTATTGGAATGGTTTTTTTAATATTTGTTGCATATATATTCAGCAGTAATCGAAAAGCAATAAATTGGAAAACCACTCTAATTGGATTGGCTACACAGTTGATTTTAGCAATACTTGTTCTTAAAGTTGAATTTGTTCAAAAAATATTTGAGTTTTTCGGAAAAATCTTTGTTAAAACTTTAGATTTTACAATGGAAGGAAGTAAATTTCTTCTTGGCGATATGGTTAATGTTGAAAGTTTTGGTTATGTATTTTTATTTCAAGTTCTTCCGACTATAATATTCTTTTCAGCACTTACATCGGTATTATTTTACTTAGGAATTATTCAAAAAGTTGTAAAAATTTTAGCACTGAGCTTAAGTAAGCTTTTAAAAATCTCAGGGGCTGAAAGCTTAAGTGTTGCTGGAAATATTTTTCTTGGTCAAACTGAAGCTCCATTAATGATAAAAGCTTATTTAGAGAAAATGACTAAATCTGAAATTCTTCTTGTTATGATTGGAGGAATGGCAACAGTAGCTGGAGGAGTTTTAGCTGCGTATATTGGATTTTTAGGAGGTGAAGATGAAGTTCTAAAACTTTTTTATGCTAAACATTTACTAACAGCATCTGTAATGGCAGCTCCTGGTGCAATAGTAATTGCAAAAATATTACTTCCTCAAACGGATTCAGTTANTACAGATGTCTCAGTTTCCCAGGATAAAATTGGTGCAAACTTATTAGACGCAATAGCGAATGGTACCACCGAAGGTTTAAAATTAGCAGCAAATGTTGGAGCAATGCTATTAGTATTTATTGCTTTTATAGCCATGATTAATTTTGGTTTTGAAAAAGTCGGATCTATTTCTGGATTAAATTATTGGATAAGTGAAAACACAACAAACTACCAATTTCTTTCAATAGAATTTATCCTAGGTTATGCATTTTCTCCAATAATGTGGATAATTGGTGTTGCAAAACAAGATATGGCTTTAATGGGTCAACTCTTAGGAATCAAATTAGCTGCCAGTGAATTTATAGGCTATATGCAATTAGCTGAGCTTAAAGATATTTCAAATGTTGTGCATTTACAATACGAAAAATCGATTATTATGGCTACATATATGTTGTGTGGATTTGCTAATTTTGCTTCTATTGGAATTCAGATTGGCGGCATTGGATCTTTAGCTCCTAACCAAAGAACTAACTTATCAAAATTTGGAATGATTGCAGTTTTAGGAGGAACTTTAGCATCATTATTATCTGCAACTATCGCGGGAATGATAATTGGTTAATATTTTTTAATAAGTTAAAGAATATTTTTATGTTCAATTTTAGTTAATTTATATTTTTGAATTTTTATAATTAGATGAAACAATATTTAGACTTAGTAAAGCACGTTCTTGAAAATGGCAATGAAAAATCTGACAGAACAGGCACTGGCACTAAAAGTGTATTTGGATATCAATTACGCTTTGATCTTTCAGAAGGATTTCCAATGATCACAACTAAAAAAGTTCACTTAAAATCAATAATTCATGAATTATTATGGTTTTTAAAAGGGGAAACTAACATTGAATATTTAAAAAATAATGGTGTTAAGATTTGGGATGCTTGGGCTGATGAAAATGGAGATTTAGGCCCTGTTTATGGTCACCAATGGAGAAACTGGAACAGTGATGGAATTGATCAGGTTTCAGAAGTAATAAAAACCTTAAAGGAAAATCCAAATAGCAGAAGAATGTTAGTAACAGCCTGGAATCCAGGTGTCTTACCTGACACAAAAGAAAGTTTTGAAGAAAATGTTAAGAAAGGCAAAGCTGCATTGCCTCCATGTCATGCTTTTTTTCAATTTTATGTTCATAACAATAAATTATCATGTCAACTTTACCAAAGAAGCGCCGATATCTTTTTAGGAGTTCCTTTCAACATAGCGTCATATGCATTACTCACTGAAATGATTGCACATGTTTGTGGTTACGAACCCGGAGATTTTGTTCATACTTTTGGAGATGCTCATATATATAATAATCACGTAGAACAACTAAATCTTCAACTTTCAAGAGAGCCAAGAAATTTACCTAAATTAAAAATATTAAGTAAAATTGATAACATAAATGATTTTAAATATGAAGATTTTGAAATCAGTAATTACAATCCTCATCCACATATTAAAGGAAAAGTTGCAGTTTAATATTATGAAATTCCTAACNAAACATTCTTTTTAGTATGTAATTTCNTAATTTTTAAATTTTTAACATNATTATTCTTCAATAATTCAGTTAAAAACTGANAATAATTTAATAACTTGCTTTTTTTTTAAAATAACATGCATTAACGGCATGCAATTTGCATATCTAATAAAAAACCAAATATTTTGAAATTTAATAAACAAATAACTCTTTTTTCAATAATATTCATTTTTGTTATTGGATTAACTAATTACGAAAATATATTGTTTTCTTATAAGAGATCTGTTCATACAGAAAATCTAGAAAAAAGTTCTNTTCAGTCAACTTATAGTTTGACAAAATTGGAAAGAAGAAAAATTAATCTTCCTCCAAACAAGTACCAAGAAAAAATGTGGGAACTTTCCATGAATCCGTTGACTGGAAAAACTGAAATTGATAATTTATTTGAACTTCAATATGATTTAAATAAAACAAGAAATTCTTCCGTAAAGAGTTTTAGTGTTCCTGGAGAATCTGAAGATATGAAATGGATGAGTAGGGGTCCTAATAATGTTGGGGGAAGAACAAAAGGGTTAATGTTCGATCCAAACGATGAATCTGATGAAACAGTATTTGCTGGCGGAGTTAGTGGAGGACTTTTTAAAAACACTAATATCTCAGATGGTAATACATCTGAATGGATACATATTAAAGGTGTTCCAGAAAATATTCCTGTATCTTCTATTGTTTACGACCCGAATGATTTAAAAACTTTTTATGTTGGGACTGGAGAATCTTACACTGGTGCTGAAGCCTTAGGTAATGGATTATGGAAATCATCTGATGCCGGAGAAACTTGGACCAATGTTTTTGGAGGTAAGTCTGAAACTGAAACAGTTTACAGAAGTGAAGGGAATTTTCTTAAGATTAATAATATAGAATTAGGGCCATATACCTATATAGGTGCAGGTTTTGGACCTTCTTTAACCTCAACTCCAATTACAGCTGATTTAGTAATTGCTGATGATGGTGATGATTCTGGAGACGCTAGTGACGGAATCGGCGGTTCTAAATACGATGCATGTCAAACTCTTTCTAATGGATCTGCAATTAATGGAAAAATTGCACTTATTGAACGAGGAGATTGTCCTTTTGTAGATAAAGTTAGAAATGCTCAGCAAGCTGGTGCAATAGCTGTAGTTGTAATGAACAGAAATGATGGAAGCCAAGAGAATTGGAATTCAGCTCCAATTACAATGGGAGGTAGTAATGCAGAAGACATAGCTATTCCATCTGTAATGATATCGGCTACAGACGGAACTAGACTTAAAAGTAAGTTACTGAATAATGAAACTATAAATGTTTCATTATCACTTGAAACATTAGCTTCAGCTGGAAGAACAGTAAGTCCAGGTATATTTTACATAAATGATGTTGTGGTTAGAGATAATGATGGCATTTCTGAAGTAATTATAGCCGCTGGAGTATCCTCTCATAGAGATGANACAAATCACTTGTTTGGGGTTGACGATTACGGAATATGGAAATCAACTGATAATGCTAATTCATGGGATAAAGTTCCATTCAATATTGATGGTTCTGCTTATTCGTATCAACCAATGGATTTAGAACTTGCTCCTAACAACAAATTATGGGCTTCTACAACTTCAAATCATAGAGGGTCAGGTGGAGGAACNATACTTGTAGCAAATTCAGATATTACAGCTTTTACTACAAAACATACTATTACATATAATGATGGTGCTGACGTAGCAAGAAGAACTGAGCTTGAAATCGCGTCAAATGGAGACATTTATGCTTTAGCTGCAGAAAATCCTGTGACTATTATTAAATCTACAAATAATGGTGAATCGTTTACTCCTTTGACCCTACCTGATGATGCTGATGGTAATATTGAGGCTAATGATTTTACTAGAGGACAATCATTTTATGATCTTATGATAGAATCTGATCCTAATAATCCCGAAACTATTTATGCTGGAGGTATTGATTTGTTTAAATCCACAACTGGAGCAGAAAATGCTTCTGCAAATCCATGGNAACAATTCACACACTGGTACAAAGGTTTTGGACAACAATTTGCTCACGCCGATCAACATAATATGGCTTTTGGAAATTACGATTCATCTAAAAAAATATTTGGAAACGANGGNGGNATTTATTTTAGTNAATCAAACGGAACATCTGAAGAAATTTCATCTAGAAATTACAATTATGTAACTGCTCAATTTTATACAATTGGAGTTGCACCATCGGAAATGTTTAAAGATTTAAATAAACAAATATCTGGAAGAGATCTTTCTAGTTGGACTACCAGAAATAAAGTAGTTACAGGTATGACTGATGTTTTTCTAGCTGGAGCTCAAGATAATGGCACTCAATTTCAAACTGATAGAGAAAATAAAATAACCTCTAGTATTGATGTTTCTGGTGGAGATGGAGCAGCTTCAATGTTTTCTCAAAATTTAGACAAACCTTATTTTATTGCAAATTATGTATATAATAACTCTGTAGAGGCTTATGATTTTAAAAGCAACAGTAACTTTAATATTAATAATGAAAG
>JGI24539J26755_10000767_pt1 | contig 15196 bp, 12 predicted proteins | sample NorSeaMetagenome_2_FD_26755 | JGI IMG/M metagenome (IMG submission 26755) | reverse complement strand
ACCATCTAAGAAATTATTTTGGATATGGAGAATCAGAAATTAAACAATATATAGAAGATTACATTAATAAAGATGAATTAATAGAAGATGTTATTAGTATGGATGGATTTGGTCAAACATTAAATAACTACGATGGTATTCAACATGAAGTTGAATTTGATGGTACAGATTATTATATATTTCAAATAGGATAATGGTAGCGCACTTTTTCGACATAGATACTTTTGTTAAAGTAGAACAAAAAGTTTGGATAATTGATAAATCCAAACCAAATAGTCCTGTTCTTAAATTAAGTAAATCAGATTATAATGTTTTGAAAAAAGGTTTATTTTTAAATCAAAATTTAAAGTTAAGAATTGGTGGTGAGTATTTTTATTTCAATAAAGAAATGTTAGATTCTATTAAATTAGGATGTAAAAAAATAAAAGCTAATGTTTCTGATTTAACTTTTTCATTTACTGAATTTAAAAATATAGAATCATTAAACTATAAGTTAGATTTAAGTTCTATTAAACATTTGTTTAGAACTAATGATATTGTTTATATAGTTTGTTCTAAGATGAAAAATCCTTTTTATGAAAAAATAGTAGAAGAATTAAACCAAAAGTTAAGATTAAATGGTATTAAACCAAGAGATTTTTATTTTCTTATAGAAGATTCTACTAAAGTATTGGATGGTGATAATCTTATTTACAAGAAAATGAAATTGTTTTTACAACATTTAGTTGGGTATAAAACTGAGAATAATATTTTCATTGATGAGAAATTAACAGATGTTGATGATGTTTATTACTATGGTGATAATAAAACAGATATATCAAGAATGTCATCTTTTAATAAATTATTTAGAAAATTATTATCAAATACTGATGAGTATTTAAAGGATATTATATTGGGTGATATGAACACAAGAAAGAAAACTTTAACTACACATTTTGTTTCTTCTAATAAGATGAATTTATTTGATACTAAATCATATGATTTGAGTTATAACAATAGATTAAAAAGGTTTAAAGACTTTTAACGACCCATTCTTTTGATATGTTCTTCTGTTATTATTATGAATTTATATCCCTTTTTCTTACAAAATTCAATCATAGTATTCCATTTTTGTTGGTTAGTATAAGCCATTTTTAAATCATATTCAAAATTCTTTAACTTTTTACCTTTACTTTCTGGTATTTTTAATTTACCTTCTTGTAAAGCTACTACCATACTATAATCTTTCATAGGTTTAACTTCTACTACTACTCTTTCTTTTGTTCCATCTTCTCGTGTCAGCTCATAATAAAAATCAGAATAATAAGTATGTGTTTTAACTTTTAAATCACCACCATCAAAATGTGTTTTCTGATAAGGTATAGAAATACATTCAGATCCCCATCTAGTTATATCTTCTTTATTATCTAACCATATCATCATAGTTTTCTCCCAAGATGATCTATATATAACACCACCTTTTGCGTTTAGTTTAACAACTTTATCTTTGTTTTTGGGTATGTAAACTCCTTGGTGATAATTTTTGTTCTTACTTAAAACATTTTGCATTAATAAGGATTAATTTTATTTATATATAAATTCATGGGTGTGTTAATGGAAAAATTAAATTTAAGTTTATTAGTTAATGGTAATGGTGTTGTTGATAATTTTAAAAACAATTCACTTTTCTTTTATGAGGCTTATCAGAAAAATTCAGAATATATAGAAAATGTTCCTATATCCGATATATATCCAGGTAATTTCTATTTCTTACATTATCATGATGATTCTAATTGGATGAAATATTCTCCAGTATTTGTAGTGGATTTTAAAAAGTTTAAGGATAAGGTTATTTTAATAGCTGTTAATTTCAATTTTATACCTATTGAGATAAGGGTTAAACTTTTCGATAAGTTTATTATACAAGAAGATATAGAAAATGAACGACCTTTGAAAGTTGACTTTGCTGGAATGTATGGTGAATTATTAAAAGTTGGATTTGAATATTCTTTAGTAGAATATAATTCAGCTCAGATAAAATTTGTGCATAAAATATCTTTGAATATACTTCCTAGATTTTTATATCACCAACATCCTATAAATAAGTATGACCCAAATAAGTTGATGAGTATATGGGAAGCTAAATTGAGTGGTAGAGAACAAAGACATAAAGAAATAATGTTGATGACTTTAGATGAGATGTACGATATAGAAACCGACATAACTGAGAAATATCAAAAGATGAGTGGACACATAAAAAGAATACAAAAAAGCATACAAAAGTATGGATAAAATATTTATAAAAGAGTATTTTAATATATAAATAAAAACTATTTTTAATGGCATCATACAACCCCTTTAATGAACAAGGAGAAATAGGATATTCAGAACAACAAAACACTGGACTATTCTCTAGATTACTAAGACAAGTATCATCATTCGGTATGAATTATGATGACATGGTTATTAAGAACCAAGTAGGTGTTGGTATAAACGAAGACCCAACTGCTTCTAGAAGTAGTTCTATGTATGACTTCTTTTCAAGAAGAGCCATATCATCAGTTTTGGATAAGAAATCTATTCCTTATTTAGATAAATCATATTCAGATAAGAAAAGAATACTTAGAGAATATGCTATTAAAGATGAATTAAGAGATTTTGTATCTATTATCGCTGATGAAGCTATTGTTTATGATGATGATAGAGATTTCTGTGAACCGAAATCACTCTCTAATGATTATCCAACCGAAGTTTCTGATAAATATCAAGAGATATTTGAAAGAGTTTATAATAGAATGGGATTCTCTGATAGTATAACAGCTTATAATTACATGAAGGATTTCCTTATTGATGGTTATATAGCCATTGAGATAATTTATGATGATAAAAATAAAAACATTATAGGATTTAATAGATTACAAGCAGATACATTAGTACCGGCTTATGATAAAGCAATTGGTAATCTTTGGATTCAATATCCGGAAGATCCACAATTAAGAAGAATATTCTTAGATTCACAAATAGTTTATATATCATATTCTACACAAAATGACTTTAGTGAAATTTCATATGTAGAAGGACTAATTAGACCTTATAACCAATTAAAGATATTAGAACAAACTAGAATAATGTTTAACATATTAAACGCTAGTATTTATCAAGTTTTTAGTATACCAGTTAAAGGTATGTCTAGACAAAAAGTAGAAGAACAAATAGGTCAATTAATAGCTGATTATTCAGAAGAAGTAGAATGGGATGATTCCTTAGGGACTATTAAAATGAATGGTAGTAAACATTTACCTTATAATAAACAATTATGGTTTCCTGAAGGAGATACTGGTAAACCTAGTATGGAACTATCGTCTCCACAAGGACATGATTTAAATGATGAAACTATGTTATCTTGGTTTTATAAAGCACTTAAAAGAGCTTCTAAGATTCCTTTAAGTAGATTTGAATCAGATCAAGGTGGTGGTAACGTAGCTAGTGATGCTTCTGAAATGACAAGAGATGAAATTAAGTTTCATAACTTTGTTAGAAGATTAAGAGCTAACTTTAGAGAATTGATTGTCAAACCAATCAAGATTCAATTAATGATAGAATTTCCTGAGTTAAGAGCTGATGAAACTTTTTTAAATCAGATAGATGTTAAATTTAATTCTAATCAAGTATTTGAAGAATGGAAGAAACTAAACAACCTTAGTAAAAAAGCAGAAATAGTATCAACACTTACTGGTATAACGATAACTGATGGTGATGAAGAAAGACCTTATTTCCACATGGATTATATTATGGATAGAATATTTCAACTATCTCCAGAAGAAAAAGCTGAAAACGAAAGATATTGGGCTAATTCTTCAGGTTCTGGATCCTCTGAAGAAGGAGAAGAAGGTGATGGAGATACTGATGATGGAGATACTGATGATGGTGGTGACGACTCTGGTGATGATGGTGGTGACGCTGGTGGATTTGAATTTTAACTTATGAAATATTAGAAACACTAAGACTTATCCTTCTTAATGTTTCTAATATTTTCAACCCCATACTTTTCTTTGATAGTATTTTTTATTTTATTATTTATTTCTTTACTTTGTATAGGATATTCAACACCTGTGTTTTCCTTTAAAGTTTTCTTTCTTTTGTGTTCGGAACATTTTCTACAAAAGTAAACACCCCAATCATTATTATACCTTATGTAATTTTTAAATACAATTTCTTTTTCTAATCCACACTTGTCACACTTACATAATATTTTCTTATTGGATCCAGACTTCAATAATTCCACTGGTATCATTATTTTATCTCCGTTAAATGTATCATATCCTAAGTTTTCAAAATAATCTATATTTTTTTCGGTTATTAATATTTCAATTTCTCTGGTTAGTATCATAATTATAATTATTTCTAATTATATATATAATAATAGAAAGCCTTCCTACACTGAGTTTGACGATAAAGAACCTTATGTCTATAAAAAATATTACTTATCAATTATATATAATATAAGAAAAAAAATAACATTATTTTAATGAAACCAGTTTTAATCGTAGAAAATAATAAAAATTCTTTAATCAATGAAAATAAAAATGGGAAAAAGGACTATACTATGTCCGGTATTTTTACTGAATTTGATGTTAAGAATCGTAACGAAAGAGTTTACACAGCTGATAAATTTTTACCAGCTTTAAATGAACTAAATTCCAGAATCACTGATTTAGGAGTAGTTTATGGTGAGTATGATCACCCGGATGTTTTTGATACTTCCCTATCAAGAGCTTCACACACTATAAGAAAGGCTGAATATAATAAAGAATCTAATTGTATAACAGGTGAGATTAAGTTACTTAATACACATTGGGGTAAAGAAGCTAAAGCTTTAGTGGATGATGATTGTCCAATATTTGTATCATCGAGAGCCGCTGGTATTACTGAATCAGATGGTTCAGTAACATTAAAAAAATTATTCACATATGATATTGTAGCTGATCCAGGATTTGCTTCAGCTAAAATGTCGGTTAATTCAATTAATGAATCACTAGGGTTTAAAAGTGATATCGAAACAAATTTCAGAATTTATGAAATGTCTGATGAATCAAAAATAAATGAACTATTTAACATGAACAAAGATTATGTAACAAAAGATCAATTGACTGACTACTCTAAGTACTTAGTTGAGCAGGTTGCTGTTGTTAAAAAACAAGTTAACACAGCTATCACTAAAGGTGGTGTTGAACCTAAAAAATTAGAACAATTATTAGAATACTACGAAGAATTGAATAACTCATCTTCTAAAGTAGTTGATTATTTAGATTATTTATCTGAAAAACTTCAAATAGTTGTTAACGAAAATTTAGAACTAAAGAAAACTCAAAGTAATATCATTAAGCATAATGATTATTTAGCTGAGAATTTAGAAAAGTCTATTTCTTACTCTGAGTATATCGCTGAGAATTTGGATAAAAACATTGATTATTCTGAGTATATCGCTGAAAGTTTAGACAAGAATATTGCTTATTCTGAGTATATCGCTGAAAACGTTGATAAAAACATTGAGTATTCTGAGTATATCGCTGAAAGTTTAGATAAGAATATCGCTTATTCTGAATATATCGCTGAAAACTTAGATTCAAACATTGCTTACTCTGAATATATCGCTGAAAACTTAGATGAGAATATTTCTTATTCTGAATATTTAGCTGAGAATTTAGACAAATCAGTAGAATATCAATCATTGATAGCTGAAAGCTTAAAATCATCTAAATTAAATGAATCAGTTGATGTTGAAGTTCCAGCATTTGAACATTTCTTTCCTGAAGTTTATGATGGAGAAGAAACTGAAGTATCAAGAGAAGAAGAAACTGAAGAGATTGAAGTATCAAGAGAAGAAGAAAAGGAAGAAGGTAAAGAAGAAGTAGAAGGGTATAATTTAGATCCTTTGACTCCTGAAGAAATTACAGAAATTAAAGCTGAAATAGAAGCTGAACAAGCGGCTGAAGAAGCAGCAAAAGCTAAATTGGAAGAAGGTACAGAAGATGTATCTGAAGAAGTTGAAGTTGAAATAAACATAGAAGAAGCTGAAATAAACATCAGTTCTGAATCAACTGAAGATTGTGAAGAAGAATCAACTGAAAAAGAAGAAGACTGTGAAGACGATGAAGATTGTGAAGAACCAGTTGAACTTATTGATGCTCCAATCGAAGCTCCAATTGAAATGAATGAATTAGAAGAATCGACTGAAGATACTNAAGAAGTAGTAGAAGAAGATTTAACAGAATCTATAAACAAATTAATCGCAGAGGCTAAGAAACGTAAAGTTTCTGAGACTAATGATTTAAACTTTTTAAAATTCTTAAACAAGTCTCAAGTAGATAGTTATTATTCACTATCTGATGGGGATCAAGAATTAGTTAAGTTACACATAAACGAAAGTGACTATTTCTCATCGAAAGATGTTTTAAAACTAATTAGTGAATCTTTATCACAAAGAAACGAGAGTACTGAAAAAAGAGTTTTGAGATTAATGCCAAGTAAAACTATGAAAGTTTGGGAACAATTAAACGAAAGTTCTAAGAAGTCTATTTTATCACAGGCGAAATTGTATCCACAAGAATTAATGATGACTGAAAGTCAAATAGAGAATTTTTGGAGTACAAGAAAATTTAAAGCAGAAGAAACAACTAAGAAAATGATTTCTCATCAAGATATTATCCAAGAGGATACATTATCTGATAATGAGATGACTTCAATCTTAGAAAAGTTTAAAAACCTTTAAAAAAAATAAAAAATAAAAAAAAGAACATTTAATTATGGCACAAATTAGAATTGACAAAAAGAAAGCTATNANCAANTGGTCTCCNGTATTGGAGAACATGGGTGTAGCTGAAGAAAGAGTAGAATGGATGTCGGAAATGGCTGAATTTCACTCAATTAACGAAAACGCATACGCTAACGCAAACGTAGCAGGTATGGGAGGTGTTGTATCTCCAGGTCCATCAAACTTACCAGGACAAACTATAAATGGTTATGCTGATAACGGTGGTATTCAAGGATCAGGTGATGTAGGACAAAACTTGTTACCAGTAGCAATGAAAATTGCAGCTCAAACTATCGGTTTGGACTTAGTAGCAGTAAAACCTTCACCAGGACCAAAAGTAGATTTAGTATATATTGACTTTCAATATGATGATACTAGAGAAGGATCTGATGAAAGACCACAGGTATTTAAAGCATCTTTTGATGAATTAGTTGCTGTTAAAGGAGCTATTGATTTAGCTTTAACAGGTGCTGGAATCACACAAACACAAGGTGGTTTATCGGGTGGTAGAATTTATCTTGATATTGATGGTGGTGTTGCCTCAAATTTAGGTGTTTCTAAATTAGATGCTGTTGCTCCAGCACCAGGTGATACTTTAGAAGCTAAAGTTGAGTTTTTAGGTTACTCAAGAATTGATGGATTACCAATCTTCAAATCTTATAGACAAGCTAACGTTGCTTCTACATCATCATTCATATTTAACCCACTGGTTAATACTTTTGTACCAGCTGTAGCTATGACAGCTCAGTTTTTAGAAATCGGTGGTATTCAAGTAGGTAATACTACTATTGAATTAGTATCAGCTTTAGAAGATCATATCCCAGGTTTCTCAGCAAACTGGACATCAGGAAATGGTGCAGCAGGTGATTACCCAATGAGTAGAGCAGATGATGATAGCAGATATTCTGGTGTTATCGGACCAAAAATTTCTACTAAGTCAGTAGCAATTGGTACAATCGAAGTTAGTTCAGCTTTAAGAAGAACTGAAATCGAAGATATCAAAGCTAACACAGGTATGGATATCGTTCAAAAAATGGAATCTGTATTGGTTAATGAATTATCTCAAACAATCTCTAAGCAAATTGTTGCTAAGATATTTGAAATGGGTGAATTAAACAGATCTACAGCTCCATTGAGACAAGGACCAACAGTTGGTGGTGTTACTCCAGCACCGGTTAGTGTATTTGATTTAAACACTAATTACGCAGGTGTTAATGTTGGTGGTGAAACTACTCACGCTGTACAACGTAAGTTAATCACTAAGATTGCTCACGCATCTAACTTCATTGCAACTGAAGGTCGTGTTGGACCAGCTCAGTACTTAGTAACAAATGGAGGATTGGCAGCGGCTATTCAAGATATCGCTGGTTATACAATCAACCCAGTTAAATCTAAGATAAACGGTCAAGGTCAACTTTACCCAGTTGGACAAATCGGTGATATTTCTGTATATGTTGATCCATATATGAGATATAACGATAACAGAATCGTTTTAGGAAGAAAGAACAACCCTGATCAACCAGGTGTAATCTTTGTACCTTACTTGATGGCACAATCTATCTCTCTTATCTCTGAAGCGACTTTCGCTCCAAGAATCTTATTGAGATCTAGATATGCGATTACTGAAGTAGGTTTCTTCCCACAAAAGCAATTCATGACTATTGAAGTTCTTGATGCTAATGGATTATTAAACTAAGATTTAGTATAATAAATAATAATAAAAAACCCACCAAATTGGTGGGTTTTTTTATTTTATCTTGTTTTTGAATTCTTCTTTGTATATTTCAATAACTTTATCATATTCTTCCATCAATCCTGATTTAAACTTATCGTTATCTATCTTTTGTTTACTAATATACTCTTTGATATAATCTTCATAATCAAGTGATATAGATATATCATATTTTTGTTCATCTTCTGAATTAGAATCATCATCTTTACTTTCATCTACCTTTTCAACAACATCATCTATATAGTCAATAGTTTCGAATCTTTTTTGTTCTAATATAACTTCTAACTTTCTTCGTATTTTCCTATTACCCATAAGTAATGAGTTAGATACTAATAAATCAATATAATCACTATCTTCTATATCATATAATGATAATACATCTTCTTGTGTTCTAACATAAATCTTTTTAAATACAGGAGATACTTTGTTTGGTATAAACTCTTCACTACCATCTTCTATGTCTAATATAGTTATACCCTTTTGATCACCCATATCATTTCTATCCATCTGAAAGTTAGAACCAACAAAAGTAAAGTTTTTATTACGTTGTACTATATGAATATGTCCAGAATAAACTTTTCTGAAATTTGAAAAATCATCTATATCAACTTTGTTTAAGTTTTTATGAGCAATTGATGTTAAGTGCATCTTACATCCATTTAAATCCGAATGACAAAATAAATACTCACAATCTTTATTATCATGTATAACTTTTATCTGGTCTTTCTTATGATGTATATAAGGCATCATTAATAAATTAATACCCTCATGTTCGACCTTAGTTGTTTTATCGTATATAAACACATTAGGGATGTATTTAAAAGGTCTTACGGTGTTTATTTCATTAGCTGATTTGGACCAAGAGTCGTGATTTCCTATTAGAATATGAAATGGCGCTATAGTTGATATTTCTTCTACTACATCTAAAGCAAAATTCATTAAATTAATAGGTATGATATTTCTATTATCAAATAAATCACCTAAGTGTATTATTATATCACCTGGTTGAACTTTTTCCTTTAATAAAGGTATTAGAAAATCTTTGAAATATTGTTGATGTGCTTTATACCACTTATCCACTTTATTTGGATAACCTAAGGCAATATGTGTATCACCTATTAAGAAAATTTTACTCATATAAAAAATTTATTAATTATATGAGTAAAATCTTTATTTGTTTTTAAGAGTTTTTAAATGGCTTCTTTAAACCATTTATCTTTTTGATTACATCATCATTCAACTCATTTAGATTACCTAAAAGAACACCAGTGACTTTTTCTATCTTTATGATAGCAACTGAGTTAGTTTCATCTTTCATTATGAATGGAGTAAGTTCCTTATTTCCATACTTAATATAACTTATTTCCTTAGGTAGTGATCCCTTTTTAATATTATTCTTGGATAACTTAGATATATAAATTCCTTTATCGACTTTACTAACATCACCTGATTCATCAAAATCAACATCCTTATTCTTTAAAGTATTTATCTTTTTATAATCTTCGAATAAATATAATACATTTGAATCATCTTTTTTTCTAACATAAAGATAAATTTCATTATCATCTCCTTTTGGTAAAATAGTGTATTTACTTTTCATTTTCACTTTATATAAACCAGATACCCCAACATTAATTTCATCAACTTCTTTAAGTATAGTAGATTTTTTCTTTTCTGGTTTATCAACATCATCAACTTTTGGATTTTGTTTCTCAGGTTCACTTTTTTCATATTCACTTATTTTAAAAACATCTGCTATATCTTCGGTATTTTCTTCACCAAAGTATCCTTGTAAGAATTTAAGTTGGTCACTTCCACCCTTACCTCCTGATATCTTATCACCTTCTAAAGCGTCAATAATAAATTTATAAATTGAGTTCTTTGGTTTAATTGGATCGCTACCATCTGATAATACAACTCTACTATCATCCTTTTTTAAAGCGTAATCAAATTCATCTATTATATCTATTACAATTTTATTCCATTTATCATATAATTTAATATTTCTAAATGGTCCAGATCCTGGTTTTTTAGCATCTACTCCAGATCCATCAAGAGCCTCCCAGCTATTAGCAATAGCTACTGTTACTTCACCATCTGTTCTTTGTGATGGAATGTTTGTTTTTATATAAATTCTAGAAGCTTTTTTAAATGTTTTAATTATATCAAAAACATTTATAATCCATTTAGGCTCTTTCAACGTCTTTTCTAACTCAGTTTTAGTTTTTTCTATTTCAATTCTATTTTTTTCTACTTCGGCTGGTTTAAGATAATTATTAACCCAAAAGTTATATTTAAGAGGTTCTTTAGTTTCATCAAAAGTAACTGTTTCTATTTTATCATCCTTTACTATTATTTGAGTTTTTAAATCTTCTTGAAAATAATCAGATAAAATTGCTTCATTTATAACATAGAAATACTCATTATTCTCTTCTGAATAATATTCAATTAATATACTATCATTAACTACTCCATCAGTAACTTCTTTTTTATTGCCTTTAACTGCTGATTTAACTCTATCGTTTTTATTAACATCAATATCAGAATCAGAATTTTTTTCTTTTTCTTTAACAGCCTTCTTGAATTTTTCTATAGAACCCTCTTTATAATTAACATTATACTTTTCATTCCAAAGGTTTTTTAAATGTTTAAATATATTTTTTTTGTTTTTATTTAATGTGCTTATATTTTTTGTTGATAATGTTATATATGTCTCATCACCTTTCTTTCTATTTGCGTTTATCACATAATTCCATCTTTTAGTATCATTAGATAAATCTATATTTACTTGTTTCTTTTTACCATTTTCTACAAAATAAAAACTCATATTATCGTCATCGTTTTTATTTAGTTTTGCATTTGGTTTAATAGATTTAATCCTTAATGAATCATTAAATATAAGGTTCATTTCAGGAAAAGCTATTTTTATTCTATTTAAAAAACTTTTAGGTCCAGCTTTTCTAGTATTTGTTATCCATCTAGCATTTGGTCCAGCTTCATAATTATCTCCAGTCATCTTGGATATTACCTCACCGGTTTTTTTATCTACTTCATAATCAGGTGTCTTAATACCACCAAACCTCAAAAACTTTAATAGACCTATACTAACAGTATCTTTCTTTTTCTTAGATTCTGGTTTCTCACCTTCAGGTTCTTTCTCACCTTCAGGTTCTTTCTCACCTTCTTTCTTTGGTTCAGGATCCTTTTCGATTTCTTTATTAATAATATTTACAACAATACTAATATTGTTAGTTATTTCTTGTTTAAAATCACCTTCTACTTTATCCGGAGATTCTAGTTTAATATTAATTTCTTTTATTAATTTCTCTATTTTTTCTATCTTCTCTTCACTTATAGATATTTTTTCAATTTTTTCTTTTAAGTCAACTATAATCCTTTCTAATTCTTCTTTATTAGAATCATAATTATTTTGTATGTTTGTTACATTAGTTGTATTGGTTGTATTATTAGTTGTATTAATAGGATTATTATTTATAATCGTAATTATTGTATCACCATATTTTGTTATAAATTGCTTAATATCTTCTTGATCTTTATCACCTTCTGTTACCTTTATTTCAGGAATTTCTGGTTCCTCATCTTCAGGTTCTTCGTCCTCAGGTTCTGGTTCTGGTTTAGGTTCAGAATTTTTAACCCAATTTTGTATAGCTATTAAAGCTTCTATAGAATCCTCATTTTTATTAGTTAGATTATTTATTATTTCTTCTATGTCATCATCTGACATACTTTCCATATATAATTGGATGTCTTTTATTTTTCCTGTTTTAAGAACATCTAATAATCCTTCTTCTTTTGATAATAAATATAATCTTCTTTCGAATTCTTTTAATTGTTCCTTTAATTCTGGGTTTTCATCCGTAACTGATTTAAGTGTGTCTTTTAATAAACGATTTCTAAGAGTGTTTCCTAACCCATCTAATCTTTTGCTATTAATGGCTTTAGCACCTAGTCTAAAGGCTGATGAAAATAATCTACCAACTAAACTATCGCCCCAGTTGATATCATTTTGTAAACCACCTTCTAAAATAAGGTTATGTTTCTTTTCGTTTAAGAAATTTGAACGACTTTTAATATATTTCATAAATTTGGGTATTTTACGTTTGTATTATATATTAAAGATTAATATTGTATTTGTTATTTATTTACAAAAAAAAACACACAATAAGATTGTGTGTTTAGTTATTTTATATGTATGATAATTAATTACATATTTCCATCTAAAAATCTTTTTTCAGATTCTGTTATGTTTTCAATTCCTACTTTAGATATTTTATCTAATATAGAATCAACACTTAGGGATTCTAAGAAGATTCTAGAAGATTCTATTTTTTCTTTTTCTTTTTTATAATCAAATGTTTGTTCCGATAAAAAATCTGATAAATCTGGATTTATAACAATTTCGTCATCATCTTTTGGTTTAACAGCCATTAAAAACCCATCAATTATCCACATTTCATCGTAAGACTCAAAAGCTTTTTTATATGACATTCTAGTTTTATCTTTATGCTTTCTATCTATCTGATATGTATTAAGAACATTTCTTAACACATCAAAATTATCATCAGATTCAACATACTTAATAATTTCTTCTACTGAATTGAAATCTGTTATTTTAAATCTTATAATACCTTTGGTGTCTAATTTCATGTTATTTGATTTTTAAGTTTTTATTCTTTTCTTCCATATATTAAATATACGAAAATTATTTGAAAAAGGTAACAACTATTTGAAAAAAAATCCATAAATTAATATTATGATTGTAAATAATCAAGTAAAATATAATAATAGAGGTATGACCTTTTATAATAAAGGTGATTTTAAAACTGCTTTAAAGTGGTATAGAAAGTGTTTACCTGATTGTGATAAACAAATATTATTTAATATAGGACTTTGTTATCATTCATTAAGAGATTTCAAAAATTCTATTAAGTATTATGAATTATATGAAAAAGAAATAGGTGTTGATAATATCTATGAAAAAAGTTTGATATACTTATTAAGTGGTGATTATAAAAAAGGATTAGAGATTTATAACACTAGAATTGGTAGACATTCGAAAGATGGTGTTCATTTTCCTAATTTACCAATAAGTTGGATAAATAACTTAGATGAATTAAAAGATAAAAATATTTTAGTTTTAAATGAACAAGGTTTTGGAGATGAGTTTTTATTTTCTAAATCCTTTGTAGAAACTACTAAAGTATGTAAGTCTGTTAAAATACAAGTTTATCCAGAAACTATAAATTTATTTAAATATTTATATCCTACTATAGATTTCTTTACTGAAAGAACCTTATCAATGGAATTAGTTTCATCCTTTGATGGTTATATATCTACTGGTGAATTATTTGCTTTATATAATAAATCAAGTATTAAACCATATGAATATAAAGAAACTGAAATAGATAAAGGTAAGGTAGGTATATTCTTTGCTGCTAATCCNGAATCNAAAAATGCTAAAGAAAGAAGTATTGATCCTAATNTTTTNAGAAACTTAACCGATAAATATAATTTAGTTAATTTACAAAAAGGACATACATTAGATTTTTGTGAAAACCCTACTTTAAATGATTTCTTAGATACTAAAAATGTTATTGATACATTAGACTTTGTTATTACAATTGATTCATCTGTGGCTAATCTATGTGGCTTAATGGGTAAAGAATGTTACTTAGTCAATAAGAAATATTTAGATTGGAGATATATCAATAAATTTTATGATTCTATTGACATTATATCTATGTTGGAAATAAATGATTTATAATTTAATATATAAATAATGGAACATATAAAAACATTCGAAGGATTTATGGATATCTTTAAATCAGATAAAGATAAACAAGATATTGATACAAAAGAACAAGAGATAGAATTTAAAACTTCTGATGGGTCTTCGAAGAGTGGTGATTCTACTAATTTCGTTATTATTATAAAGGATAGTAAATTAAAAGATTCTGAATCTAAAAAAATATCAAAAATATTAAATAAAAATCCAAATAGTTCTTGGTGTGTTGTTGATGAGACTAAATGTAAAATAGATTATAACAATAAAAAAGTATTAGTATCAGATTCTCACTTGGTATATAAGATGGAATCTATTTCTAATGATACTTTAATATATTTTATTACATATGATGATGGTTTAAAAAATAATGAATTAATAAAATTAGATAATAATAATATTAAATATAATAGTAATGTAGTTTTGGATAAAGAATCTACTTCAAAAAATAACACAATAAATATTTTAGTTCTTAAAGATATAGGTGATTTACCAAAAGACAATGATAGACTTCATTTTCATTTTAATAAAAAAGCTATAAATACCTCTTGGTAAAAGAATGATATTAACAGTTATCGTCTAAAAATTGTTTTTCTTCTTTTGATATTTTTTCAATTCCTACTTTTGATATTTTATCTAATATAGAATCAACAGTCAAATTTTCAATAAAAATTTCTGATTCTTTCTTTTGCTTCTTCTTCTTTTCCTCCTTTTTGTATTCTTCTAAGTAGTTAAATGAGTTTTCTAATAGATATCTAGTGAAATCTGGATTTATTATTATTTCATCCGAATTTATAGTTCTTTTAGCTATTATGTAGTTGTTTAGTACCCAAATCTCATCGAATTTTTTATATAGTGTTTCATAGTT
>JGI24539J26755_10000764_pt1 | contig 15209 bp, 15 predicted proteins | sample NorSeaMetagenome_2_FD_26755 | JGI IMG/M metagenome (IMG submission 26755) | reverse complement strand
CTGTCAAATTTAAGAGCCTTCCTCTAACTACTATTGAATATACAGGATCTAAAGATTTCAATTTTTTAGGAAAAGGGCTTTACAATGAATTTGGAATTACGAGTCCGGTAGGTTTTGAAGAAACCCCTATGGGCGGGTGGTTTCATAAAATAGGTGTTGGCCTTCTCAAGAAAGAACACAAAAACTACCTTTTTCATAGAAATCATCTTATAAAACCAGCTCATTTTGATATTACTTATCAGGATCAAAAAATAATAATTGTTTGTAAGTCAGAATCTGTAAACGACTATTCCTACATATTAAAAAAAGAAATTTCAATATCTAAAAATAGTATTTTGATTAATTATTTTTTGGAGAACACGGGTGAAAAACAAATTATTACAGATGAATATGTTCATAATTTTATGGCGATTAATAACACCTTAATTGGTAAAGATTATGAATTAAAATTCCCTTTCCCATTAAATCCATCACTTTTTGACGAAACTGTAAATAGTGAAAATAAAGTTGAAATTGGTCTTGATAATATCACCTTTAATAAAACTCCAGAAAAACAATTCTTCTTTAGTAATCTAACTGGAGGAAAAGAACTACAAGCGGAATGGATATTAACAAATCTAAAAGCCAATGTTGGCATAAAAGAAATTGGGAGCTTTAAAACAGAAAAAATAAACGTTTGGGGTTGGAAACATGTTATAAGCCCAGAATTGTTTTTTAAAATTTCAGTAGACCCTAAAAAAACAATTGAATGGTCTAGAAAATTCGAAGTATTTAAAATTAATCCCTAAATTTAGAGGATTACTAGAATAGTTTTCAATCAATAAAATATCGTCTAGATGAAACAATTAATTTCTGTTATCTGTCTCTTGTTATGTTTTAATCTTTGTTATGGTCAACGATTAAAAACCCCTACACTGAGTCCTTTTAGTAAAATTTCTCAACAAGTTGGTCTTACCGATGTAACTTTAGAATACTCAAGGCCCTCTGCAAAAGGGAGAATTGTTTTTGGAGAACTAGTTCCATTTGATCAAGTTTGGAGAACTGGAGCAAATGCAGCTACTAAAATTACATTTAAAGAAGTTGCAAAAATTGGAGGGAAAACAATTCAACAAGGAGAATATGCCATTTATACCATTCCCAGCAAAGATCTTTGGACTATAATTATTCATTCGAACACTTCTTTAAGAAGTATTGCAGGCGGTGCTTATAAGCCTTCAAATGATGTGTTTAGATTTGAAATAGCTCCTAAAAACAACAACTATGTAGAAACGTTTACCTGTCAATTTTCACAGGTTAAAACAAACGCTTTGATGCTTGACATTGCATGGGAAAATACCTTAATTTCTATTCCTATTGAAGTTGAGGTTGATAAAAAAATTGAGGCTCAAATGCTTGATTTTATGAAAAACCCTGAGAATATTCCACACAGAACCTACTTTGAAGCTGCCCAATATTACAGTAACAATGGTAAAGATTTAAACGATGCACTAAGCTTTATTGACAGTGCTTTAGAAAAAAGTCCTGAAAATTTTAGATACGGATTACTTAAGGCTAAAATCCTTACTAAGATGAATAACTATGAAGACGCTTTAATGACTGTTAAAATTGCGTATCAATGGGCAAAAAATAAGAATAATGCCAATTATATAGAGCAAACAAGGTTATTTTGGGATTCACTATTAACAAAAAAATAATGTTAGACCTTTATCAAATAGATGCTTTCACAAATACTGTTTTTGGTGGAAATCCAGCCTGTGTAGTTCCTTTAACTTCTTGGCTTCCTGATGAAACCTTACTAAAAATTACACAAGAAAATGCCGTTGCAGAAACTGCTTTTTTTATTGCAAAAGAAGATACGTTTCATTTGCGATGGTTTACACCAGAAGTTGAAATGGATTTATGCGGGCATGCAACTTTGGCAACTGCCCACTGTTTAAAAACAATTTTAAAACACCCTTCAANCACTATTGTTTTTGAAACTGCTAGTGGAGACCTAACTGTTCGTGTAGAAGGTGATTTTTATTTTTTAGATTTCCCATCAAGAATGCCTGTTCTCGCAGCGCTTCCTTTAATCATAGAAAAGTCTTTAAACATTGCCCCCAAAGAAGTTTATAAGTCTAGGGATTATGTCTTGGTATATGATACTGAACAAGACATAAAAAATATTAAAATAAATAGGTCGTTATTTGACCAAATAAACCTAAATACAGGAGGAGTAATTGTTACCTCTAAGGGGGATAACTGCGATTTTGTGTCAAGGTTTTTTACTCCACAGGCTTCTATTTTAGAGGACCCTGTTACTGGTTCTGCTCATTGTTCTCTAATACCTCTTTGGGCGAAGAAACTTCGCAAAAAAGAACTCACCGCACAGCAACTTTCCAACAGAAAAGGGGTGTTAAATTGCTTAGATAAAAACGACAGAGTTATTATAGGTGGTCAGGCAAAAACCTATTCTATTGGTAAAATATGGATTGAATAAACCAAGAGTCTAACTGTATTTTACTTTTCTAAAAATGCGCATTGCTTCTTTATATTTTATATAACTGGTTTTGTCTTCTATATTTTTAATATACTCTTTTGCTTTTTTTAATTGCCGAACCGCATCTGAGTATCCGTGTAAAAAACAGAGTAAATAGTTTTTTGGCAACCTTAGTACATCTTCGTGTTCTAATACTGAAAGTGGAATCCCTGCTTCAATTTTAGAGATAATTACATTATTATTATGATAAATATGTTGAATCATAATATCATCAAACAGCGGAGACTTAAATAAAAACGCTGTAACAATATCATGTTTTCCATTTTCCTTAAAATTAATAATCGTTTTTTCTAAAGGGTAATATTTTTCCTCCTTATCTAGCCCAAGAGCAATGTATTCTGTAATGATAAATGAATTTTTATTATGACTGATTTGAACCTCGTCTAAGGATGAAAAAAATAATCGAACTTGTTCATTTATTAATTCTATATCTACACGAGTAAAAAACTCTTTTCCTTCTAAAAGTTTTTTTTCTCCTGCCCAACACAATACAAATTGCTCATTAAAAACTTTGTATTGAGGATTATATTCTGGCTTATGATTATTAAAAAAATCAAAGACACCGTCTAGGGTTAACTTAATGTTGTTGTTTGCATTCTTTTCTATAGCGTCAACTGTTTGTTTATTAGTGTCTCTTAGCTCAAAGTTTTTAGATGCAGGCATAGAATTACTACCTCTTCTATAGAAAATAGTGTCTTTTCTATATTTCCATGCATTTTTTAATAAAGAGGTAATATTGCTATTGCAATGAATCGTTACCAATCCAATTACTTTATGTCGAGGTAAGCTTGGAAAAGGAACATTTTCATAAGTAATTTTGGGTGGGTTTTTTAAGTATGCATTTACAAGGTTCTGTATTTTACTATCGTCAAAAAAATCTACCCCAATAATCTTATTTTCTTCATCTTCAATACCAATTATGATATAGGAATTGTTTGTTGGGTTTGAATTGGAAAGGGCGCAAATGTGCTTTAGAAATTTACCTTTTCCTTCTTTGCTTGTTAAGGATAACTTCATCTTTTTATCATAAAAACTATTCTCATCGTTATGACTGAGTAAGTTCTTGACTAAAAGACGTTTGTTAATCATTTTTACGGGACTTTATGACCTTGACACTCTACTAATAGGGTAAACCAATCTTCAAGCTCTAGATTAATGTCTAAGGCTTTTGTGGCATTTTCTAACCTTACTTTTGAAGTTGTTCCAACAACAGGTAAAACCCCTGAGGGATGTTGTAATATCCAAGCTAACAATACTTGATCTTCCGTTGCATTGTATTTTTTTGTTAACACATCCAACACTTTTTTTATTCGTTTGTTTGCTGTATTTGATTCTTTGAAATAGGACCCTAAAGGGCTCCAAGACATGGGTATTGCCTCTTTTTGCAATAATAAATCTAAGGTTCCGTTGTGCATTGCTGAATGTTGTGTGAGAGAGAACTCTAATTGATTTACAGAAATGGAAGTTGTAGAATCTATTAAATTGAATTGAGAAGGTGTAAAATTAGAAACTCCAAAATCAATAATTTTACCGGTCTCTTTTAATATTGAAATGGCCTCTGAAACCTCAGATGGATGCATTAGTGGACTAGGTCGATGAAGTAATAGTAAGTCTAAGTAATCTGTTTGCAAATCTTTTAATGAGTTTTCTACGCTCCAAATAATGTATTCTTTTGAATAATTATAGTGTTTTATTTTATTGTCTCTTGTGCCACCATCGTGTTGTATTCCACATTTAGAAATCAATTGAATTTTATCTCTTTCTATACCACTAGTTGAAAAAGCTTTACCAAACTCTTGTTCAGTTGTGTATTCTCCATAGATATCTGCATGATCAAAAGTAGTAATTCCAGACGCTAAAGTTATTTTTATTTGAGAAATCATTTCTTGAGTAGAAAATTGTTTCCCCCATGCTCCCCATGACATACAGCCGGCTATAATTTTTGAATACCTACTCATTTATTTTTTATTTATCATCGTTGCACTTACTTGAGCAGAAGGATATACGACCAAGTCTTCAATATTTACATGATAAGGTCTGGTAATAACAAAATGGATAATTTCAGCAATATCCTCTGGCTGTAATGCTTTATATCCCTGATATACTTTTTTTGCTCTTTCTGTATCTCCTTTAAAACGTACATCTGAAAATGCAGTTTCTACAAGCCCAGGATGTATGGCGCTAACACGAATGTTGTATTGATTTAAGTCCATTCTCATTCCTTTATTGATGGCCTCTACCGCAGACTTAGATGCGCAATATACATTTCCGTTTGGATACACTTCTTTTCCTGCTGTTGAGCCAATATTAACAATAAAGCCTGTGTTTCTTTCAATCATTTTTGGCAAGATCGCTTTTGAAACATATAAAAGTCCTTTTACATTAATATCTAACATTGCATCCCAGTCATTAGTATCACCGTCTTGTATGAAACTTAGGCCATGCGCATTACCCGCATTATTAATTAATACATCAATATTTCTAAAATCTTCAGGTAGACTTTCTATAGAATTAAAAACATCATTTTTATTTCTAACGTCAAATTGGAGTGTGATTAGGTCTGTTTGTTTCCCTAAATATTTTTCTAAATTTAGTAATTGCTCCTTATTTCTTCCACAAAGGATTAATCTATAGTTATGTTGTGCTAAAAATTCGGCAGTTGCTTTTCCTATTCCTGAAGTAGCTCCAGTTATAAAGACAGTTAAACTCATGATATTCTTTTTTTTAAAGATACTTGATTTTCATGATATGTGAAATTGTAATTTATTTTTAAACATGAAAAAACCGCTCTACCTCTAGAGCGGCTTCCTTCTTGTTGATTATAAAGTATAATCAACTAAGAATCAACTAACCAAAACTTTATTATGATTTAAATCTCTTTTTCTTTTTTCTTATAATCTTTGTTCGTTTTCTCTCTTCATTTTTAACGTTTGGATTGGAGGCTTTACCATCTCTTAAAATTTGAATAAAGGCTCTCCCTGTAAATTCATAGGTTGTTTGAGAGCTAATATGAAATAGATTGACTACTTGGTCGTTAACAACTGTTAATTCAAATTCCTCAAAATCTCCAAACTCATAGTTAAGCGTAAGGATTTTTAAATTAGCAAAGCCAGCAACATCAAAAACCTCGTAACTCCCTGTATAGTCCCATAATAAATTATCAACATTTGTGCCAAACGGGTCATTTGAAGAATAAAATGTTGTGTTGTTTTCTGGAGTAAATTGTAAGAAATGCTCTTCGTCAAATGGATTTGGAGTTCCTGTTTGACTAATATCTGTTCTTTCCCAAGCGATATACTCTTGCATAAAATACTCAATATTATCATAGAACAACATATCATAATCAAATTCATCTCTCTGATAACCAACAAGTAAATAACTAACATTTTGTTGAGTGTCATAAATTCTAACTTCATTTGAAGATAATTGAAGTACATCAAAAACATATCTTCCATCTAAATCATGAATTGCTTCAAGATAAATTCCAAAAGTATCATAATTGCCCACTGTAATACCAAGACCATTACCAGTAAAGCCAATATCTGCAATATTATTGTTAGCATAGATATTTCCATTTGCAAAAGACAAGGTAAAAGCTTTTGATACAAAAGGTACATCTCCATTTCCCATAGTTTGATGAATGTCTACGTACCATAAATCATAGCTAGACATCAATTCTCCTAAAGTAATTGAGCCGTCCAAAGGCTCCTCTTGAGAACAAGAACTTAAAAAAACAGTGCTTACTAGGATCGCTAAAAATAGTTTGAAGATTTTCATGAGGCTTATATTATTATTTTAAAACAATTCAAAATGTATGCCAAAATTATCAAAAATTAAAAAAGCGCATCTAAAAGATGCGCTTTTTTTTACTAGAGTATAGTATTTAATTTTTTAAAGCTTCTGCACCACCTACAATTTCAAGAATTTCATTGGTAATTGCAGCTTGTCTTGCTTTATTATATGTTAACTTTAATTCGTCACGTAATTCTGTAGCGTTATCTGTTGCTTTGTGCATCGCTGTCATACGAGCTCCATGTTCTGCAGCAAAACTATCTCTAACGGCCTTATATAATTGGGTCTTTAAAGACTTAGGAATCAATTCCAAAACAATCTTTTCTTTAGACGGTTCAAAAATATAATCAGCAGATGCGTTGGTATCTCCTTCTACAGGTTTAATAGGCAAGAATTGCTCTACTTGTGGAATTTGAGTTGCTGCATTTTTAAATCTATTGTAGATGATTTCTATTTTATCATAGGTTCCATCTGAATACAACTTCATGATTTTTTCAGCAACTTCTGCAACATAATCAAACGTTAGGTTGTCAAAAATGTCATTTCTAACATCAATGACTGGATATGATTTTGATAAAATATCATTTCCTTTTTTTCCAATAGTCAATAAATCTACATCAACGCCTTGGTAATTGGCTACAATGTTTTGAGTAGTCTCTTTAATTACAGAAGAATTAAATCCACCACACAATCCTCTATTAGAAGTTACAACAACCAACAACACTTTAGATACTTCTCTTTGCTTAGAATACGCACCACCAGCATCACTATCTAATGTTGCACTCAAATTTTGTAATAGCTCTGTTAGTTTTGAAGAATATGGGCGCATTGCTGTGATAGCATCTTGTGCCTTTTTTAACTTTGCAGCAGAAACCATTTTCATGGCGCTGGTAATCTGCATCGTAGATCCAATAGACGATATTCTATTACGTATTTCTTTTAAGTTTGCCATTTCTAAATCTTTAAGCGTTTAGTATTTAAGCAAATTTTGCTGTGATTTCTTTTGCTGCACTTTCTAGTGTTGCAATTACTTCGTCTGTTAACTTTCCTGATTTTAAAACATCTAAAGCATCTCTATGCTTTGCGTTTAAATAATCTATGTAATCTCTTTCAAATTCTTTCACTTTCTTTACAGGAACATCCTTTAATAAATTCTTAGAACCTGCATAAATAATAGCTACTTGATCTTCTACTGTAAAAGGATCATTCTGTGCTTGTTTTAAAATTTCAACATTTCGTTGTCCTTTTGAAATTACATTCATTGTGGCTGCATCTAAATCTGATCCAAACTTAGCAAACGCTTCTAATTCACGATACTGTGCTTGATCTAACTTTAAGGTTCCAGATACTTTTTTCATTGATTTAATCTGAGCATTTCCACCCACACGAGATACAGAAATACCTACGTTAATTGCTGGACGAACACCTGAGTTAAATAAATCTCCATCTAAGAAAATCTGACCATCTGTAATAGAAATTACATTGGTTGGAATATAAGCAGATACATCTCCCGCTTGAGTTTCAATAATAGGTAACGCTGTTAAAGAACCTCCACCTTTTACAATTGACTTTAAAGTGTCAGGTAAATCGTTCATTTCGCTAGCAATCTTATCATCGTTAATTACTTTTGCTGCTCTTTCTAATAATCTAGAGTGAAGGTAAAAAACATCTCCTGGATATGCTTCACGTCCTGGTGGTCTTCTTAATAATAAAGAAATTTCACGATACGCAACTGCTTGCTTAGATAGATCATCATAAATGATTAGTGCTGGTCTACCAGTATCTCTAAAATATTCTCCAATTGCTGCTCCTGCAAATGGTGCATATACTTGCATTGCTGCAGGATCTGATGCGTTTGCAGCAACTATTGTTGTATAAGCTAAAGCGCCTCTTTCTTCTAACATGTTTGCAATTCCTGCAACAGTAGATGCTTTTTGACCAATAGCCACATAGATACAGTACACTGGCTGTCCTGCATCATAAAATTCTTTTTGATTTAAGATGGTGTCTAACGCTACAGTAGATTTTCCTGTTTGACGATCTCCAATGATTAACTCACGCTGACCTCTTCCAACCGGAATCATAGCATCGATAGATTTAATNCCTGTTTGTAATGGCTCTGTTACTGGCTCACGATAAATAACCCCTGGAGCTCTNCGCTCTAATGGCATTTCGTATGTCTTACCTTCGATAGGNCCTTTACCATCNATTGGATTTCCTAAAGTATCAACAACTCTTCCAACAATTCCTTCACCTGCTCTTAAAGANGCAATTCTTTCAGTACGNTTTACTGTTGATCCTTCTTTAATAGAAGTTGAAGCTCCTAGTAAAACAACTCCAACATTGTCTTCTTCAAGGTTTAATACAATTCCTTCTAGTCCGTTTTCAAACTCAACTAATTCACCATATTGAACATTAGATAACCCGTACACACGAGCAATACCATCTCCAACCTGAAGAACACTTCCTACTTCCGCTAATGATGCATTTGCGTCAAAATTTGTTAATTGTTGTTTTAAAATTGCTGAAACTTCAGCTGGTTTAATTGCTGCCATCTTTTAGATTTTGATGTAGATTTAAATTTTTGGAATATAATGACTGTTGTCAAATTCCTTTCTTAATTCATTTAAGTGATTAGAGATACTTGCGTCATATTGCACATCTCCAACCCGTAAAATAAACCCNCCTAAAATAGATGGATTTACAATATTTTCTAAGCTAGCTTTATTNTTAGTTAGTTCAACAATTTTTTCCATTACCTTAGTTTCTAATTCTGTTGTTAATGGAATTGCTGTAGTAACTTTTGCTACCTGGATACTCTTTGAATAGTCATATATGATTGAATATTGTTTGGCTATAGATAGCAACATANTCATTCGTTTATTTTCTTGTAACAAATCAAAAATNCCTAAAGAAATAGCATGTATTTTATTAGAAAATATTTTGATTAGAGCATTTTTCTTGTCAGAAGACTTGATTACTGGGCTTTTTAGCATAATTCCCAAATCAAGATTTTCAGAAATAGTGGATGCAATTAACTGCATATCTGCATGTACTTCTGTCTCAGCCGATTTCTCTTTGGCTAAATTCAAAATGGCTTTTGCGTAACGTAATGCGGGTCTTGCGTCTTTCATTCTTTTACTTTAAAGTAACTTCTTTTAAAATCCCTTCAACTAATTTTAGTTGATCTTCTTTGGAAGTTAATTCTTTTTTAATCACTGTTTCTGCTATACCTATAGACAATTCAGCAACTTGCTTTTTTAATTCTGCTAATGCCGCTTGTTTCTCTTGTTCTATAGATGCTTGTGCGTTTTCAATGAGCTTAGAGGTTACTTCTTTTGCCTCTTCTTTTGCATCAGAAATCATTTTATCTTTAATCTCTCGTGCATCTTTCATTAATGCATCTCTCTCTGCTCTAGCATCTTTTAATAATTGCTCGTTGCTAGCATTTAAGTTTTGCATTTCTTTTTTAGCATCCTCTGCTGATGCTAAAGCATTTTTAATTCCGTCTTCTCTTTCATTAACAGAATCAAGTATTGGTTTCCAAGCAAACTTTTTTAATAAAAGAACCAATCCTACAAAAAGAACCAGTTGCCAGAAAAACAATCCAACAGAAAAATCTCCGATTAATTTATCCATAATATCTAATGTATACTGTTTTTAAATATTTTTGTTTAATGTGAGTAAAAAGTCATAGCCAACCGCTATGACGTTTTACTCTAAAATGTTAGCTTATACTGCAAATAATGCAGCAAATCCAATACCTTCAATTAAAGCCGCTGCAATAAGCATCGCTGTTTGGATCTTCCCAGTCGCTTCTGGCTGACGAGCAATTGCTTCCATTGCTTTACCTCCAATTTGACCAATACCGATTCCAGCTCCGATTACTACTAATCCTGCTCCGATAAAATTTAAACCTGTCATAATATATATTTAAAATTAAAAAATTCTTTTTGATGATCTCAACTTAATGATGATCGTGTTCTTCTACTGCCGACCCAAAATAAAGGGCAGACAACATTGTGAAAATATAGGCTTGCAAAGCCGCTACTAATAATTCTAATATTCCTAACACCATGGCCAATAAAAATGACAATGACCCGCCCAACCAATTTTGAGCAATAAAAATCATTCCTAAAATACTCATCAATACGATGTGACCTGCGGTAATGTTTGCATACAAACGAATCATTAAAGAAAATGGCTTGATAAAAGTTCCTAACAATTCAATTGGCATTAAGATAAATTTCATAGGTGTAGGAACTCCTGGCATCCAAAAAATATGTTTCCAATAATCTTTTTTAGCCGTGNCAGTTGTAATGATGTAGGTAATGATTGCCAAACAAAATGTAATGGCTATGTTGTTGGTAACATTTATACCCAAAGGTGTTAAGCCTAAAAGGTTAATGATCCATATAAAGAAAAACACCGTTAGCAAATAACTCATGTATCTCTTATAATGCTTTTCTCCAATATTTGGTCTAGCGATATCGTCTCGAATGTANATCACTAANGGNTCTAATAAACGACCCATTCCTTTAGGCATAGACTCGTTGTTTTTGTAAGCCTTCGCCATACGACTAAACATAAAAAACATGAGTAAGCCAACCATCATCACTGTAAAGACATTTTTTGTGATAGAAAAGTCTAAGGGCTTACTATTTGTTGCGTGATGATCTGCATCATAGGTTATGGTTCCTGCAGCATCTGTTTTATAAATTTTACCGTGATCTAACTTGTAATAATTTTCTCCAGATTTTGCAATGGTTTCACCGTGGTGAAACTTTGAAGACATAAAAACGTTTAATCCATTATCCCATAAAATAACCGGCAAAGGAAATCCAANATAAACATGCTCACCATCATCGCTTGTGTAAGAAAACAAGCTAAAATCATGTGAATCTAATAGGTGATGAGGAATGTACTCTTCTACTTCTTTTTCTCTTTGCTCTTTTGTTTTTTCAGTCAAATGAGCTTTTTCTTCTTCTGATTTATCTATTGCAAAAGATGCAATTGAAAATAAAAAGAATACTAGGGTTAACGCTTTTACTGTTATTTTTCTATGCATTTCACTCTTAATAATAGTGGCTTAAAAATCGATGCAAATGTAAGTCTTTATCCTAAAAAGAAAAACTATTTTAAAATTTATTTTAATAGGGTTTATCTCAGATTCAATAGGGGGCTGTTATTCAATTTTGTTTAGCCATTTTGATAAACTAAAAATCTCTATTGTATGCGTAAAAAAGTAGGGAATAAAGAAAGTAAAAAATTCTGATTTAGAAATTATTCCATCTGCATAAAATGGCCTGTATAATACTAAAAGAAAGAGTCCAAATTTAATAACACTTCCAAATAAAAATATAAACCCTAATTGATTTGTGAATTTATGTCTTAAAACAAATAACAATAAAAAAATTATGATTGCCGACACTGTATTAATGGTGTAAGAGAGCACAATGTTATCGTTCAGAATAGGGTACTCAAGAAAATTTAAAACAAACAAATGTCCAATGAAAACAATCGTTGTAATTACAAGCAATCTAATTAAAAAGTTTAAAAGTATGGGGCTCATTAAGAATTAATCCTATTCAATTGTTTAATTATAAGGTATAAAGAGACTCCAACACCTGCTAGAGTGCTTACAATAGTATAAAATCTATTCCCATCATTATAGGTACCATCTAGCCATTTTCCTAAAAAAACAAAAAGGTAGATAGTTGCTCCCATTTGAAAAGCAGCGCCAGTGAGAATTAATGCGTTTTTAAGCGGTTTTTTCGGAGAGTTGTTGTTGCTCATTTTGGTTGAGTTCTTTTATTGCGCCTTTCATAGAACAAGATGCATTAAATGTTGCCCCTGGTTCTACAGATAATTTTCCAATAATCACATCTCCTGAAATGTTTGCTGTTGCTTTGATGGTAAGTGTTTCCTGAACAAATAAATCTCCTGAAAACTTACCTTCAATATCAGAATTTACAGCGTTAATCTTCCCTTTAACAGAACCTTCTACGCCAATAATTACACGGCCTTTAGTTTTTATATTACCCTCTAAAGTTCCGTCAATTCTGAAGTCTCCCTCAGAAGTAATATTTCCGATAATAGCGGTNTTTTTTGCAACTACATTTATTTCCATGACCTTCGGTTTTTGTNTTTTTTCTTTAGTGCTGAACATAGACATTTTTANTTTAGTCTTTTCATNATTTCCAAAGCTTTTTTTCCTTGCTCTGTTTGCGGATAACCTACCGCAACTTTCTCTAGTGCAGCAATATACGAATCTTTATTTTGATATTTACCAATAGCATATGCTTTTAGTAGTTCAAATTTAGAGACTAAAATAGATCCTTCTATGAGGGTTGGAATTGTCATGTCTATAAAACAAATTGCATCTTCAAAAAAATCATCTTTGTATAGTTTATACGCTATTTCATATACTTCAGAATCTTCATCAACTTCCTTCTCTTTTGANAGNTCAATNTCTGGNTTTAAAATAATTTTTGAAAAAGGGGAGTCTGGATATGAATTTAAAATAAAATCTTTATACTGAGTAGCTTTAGTGTTTCCAGTCAATAAATAAAGTTGATACAAATGATAATTTGCTGGCAGAATTAATTCTTTATCAGGGTTAGATACCAATAATCTTTCTAAATTTCTAGTGGCTTTTGGAGGGTTTTTAAACTGTTCTTTATAAATTAATCCTAATTCAAACAATGCAGTATTTCTATCAAAGGTCAGAGAATCTAATTCTTTAGCCGATGAAGGAACTGTTTCTAAATAGGTAGAGATTTCATAACGTGGGTTTTTAATGTTTGTAACAAGATCTTTATCTTCATTAGATGCATTAACTATAATGGATTTATCTGATATTCTCCAATTGTCTTCCAGGGGTCTGCTTCCCCAAACACGCTTAAACTCACTTTTGCCAAAACCTAAAGATTGTGTATTATAAAAATACCATTTTCCTTTTGCCTTTGTGGATTGTAGCCCTCCGCCAAAAGAACTTCCAAAAGAAATTTGATTCAGTTTTTTTTGAGCTAATTCTTCATCTTCTTTTTTAATTTTATCAATATACTCTTGAAAATACTGCTCTAATTGTTCTTTTGGTAAGGCTGCAAGAGTTAAAATACTGTCATTTTTTTGAAGGTTTTTTTCATATTTAACAAGTGATGATAAATTCTTGGCCCTTCTCTCAAATCTTTTAATTCTCAATGTGTTTTTATTATTGGCAACCTGAAGTATGCTATCATAATAAGCTCCCGAAGTAACATAATCTAGATCTTTAAAATAGATTTTTGCAAGCTGTTCATAGCTGTACGTTTTTTGTTTAGCTCCTCCATTTTTTGCGCGTAATGATTTATTATAATTAAGAACAGCCTCGTTAAGGCTATCTCTTTCTTGCTCTAAAACAGCCACTTGATAATAAATCGCATCTAAATAAGGTCTATTGTCTCTGTTTTTTATTAATTTTTTATACCGTTCTAAAATGGCCAATGAAGAGGAGTCTGAAACAGCGTTTTTAGCCAATTCTATCTCGGCGTGAATTCTAAACTTGTAAGGAGCTTGTTTGAAATTAATAAGTTTTTTAAAAACCATTGATGCTGTGTCTTTGATTTTGTCTAAACTATATAATTGCCCTAAAACAAATAGGTTTCTAGCTCTTTGAGTCTTATTCTTTGATGTTTTAGTTGCTTCCCATAGATAGTTTCGTACTGTATTTACACTGTCTAGCTTCGCATACGCCATAGCTAACGCAGTATTAGCATCTTCCCTAATAAAATCTGGTAAATCTGGTTTTCTTAAAAGAATCTCTAGGGTTTCTATTGCCAACTCCTCATTTTCTATTCTAATATGAGCTTTTGCTCTCCAAATTTTTGTTTCATTAATTAAACTCGCGTTTGGATAATTTGCAATAATATAATTGTAGGCATCAATTGCAGGAATGAATCGCTCTGTGTAATATCTAGATTTTCCCAATAAAAGATAGGCATCGTCAATTTTTTTATTGCGCTCTTTCCCATTAATGTTCATGGAATGTTTTTGAATTGCTTTTACTGCTTTTTGTTCTGCAATATCAAAAGGAGTTAAGGCTTCTTCAGGTTCTTCTGTTTTTTTTACATCAAACCCTATTCCTGGTTCTTTAGCACCAGTTGATAAGATTGGAATTCTAAATTTAATATTTTCAAAAGATAAAGGCTCTATAGGGAGTAATTCAAAAAAATCGTCTTCATAGTTTAAATTAATTTCATTTAACCCTTGATCAAAAGCTACACCTCCATTATATAAGATATTATACTGTGTTGTGAGTGCATTGTAGTTTCTGTTTAAAAATGCATCTTTCTTTGTACTACAAGAAACGATAAACAAAAGCACGCTTAAAAAACCTATTTTTTGACTATTTTTCATGGATTATAACACTGATTATTACAACAGATAATCGATAAATATATTGCAATACAGTGTGTAAAAATAGGAATTAGTTTCTTAAACAGAAAAATAACGCTCTAGCTCTTTTAAGGTTTCTTGAGAAGTTTCAATGTCTTTTACCAAGTGACCTTTATCTAGTACCACAATTCGTTCACAAACCTCAGTTACATGGCTTAAATCATGGCTAGAGACAAGAACAGTAACCGCTTTGTTATCGGTGAGCGTTTTTAAAATTTTCTTTAACCGTATTTGTGTTGTGGGGTCTAAGTTTGCAAAAGGCTCGTCTAAGATTACTACTTTTGGGCTTCCCATCATGGCAGCTATAATCCCAGCCTTTTTTTGATTTCCTTTACTTAGGTCTCTTAAATACTTTTTCTTACCTAGAACTTCGTCATTAAAAAACTCTCCAAACTGAGTTAAAAACACTTTCACATCGGCTTTATTCATACCCCTTAAATCT
>JGI24539J26755_10000762_pt1 | contig 15223 bp, 7 predicted proteins | sample NorSeaMetagenome_2_FD_26755 | JGI IMG/M metagenome (IMG submission 26755) | reverse complement strand
ATAACAGCTACAAATCGATATGAAGAAATACTATTACGTTCTTTCATATCTCCTGTAATAACTCCACTTAGAGCAGAGTATGGAAGGTTACTTGATGCATACAATAAAAGAAGTAAAGTGTAGGTAGTTACAGCATAAACAACTTTCCCCTCGTAGCCAAAATTTGGAGTACTAAAGGCCATAACTGAAATGATTCCTAATGGAATAGAAGTATATAAAATCCAAGGTCTAAACTTACCCCATTTTGAGTTAGTTCGATCAGCTAAAGCACCAATTATAGGATTAAAGCCAAATGCTGCAATTGTACCTACAATAAACATAATGGCTGTAGCATCTGAAGCATTTAAGCCATAAATGTCAGTATAAAAATAAGCCAAATATGTCATCAAGGTTTGAAATACTAGATTAGCAGCTAAATCACCTAAACTGTAACCAAACTTTTCAAGAACTGATAATTTTTGAGAAACATTATTCATATTTTGATTTATTAATGATTAATCTTATTAGTAGACACTAATTCAATAAGTGCTTTATATGCTTCTTTTTCTTGATAAGTTCTGTTAAATAATAAAGGATAATTAGTTCTACCTTTTATTGGAAAATCATTTAACCAAGAATGTTTATCCATTACTCCCCAAAAAGTAACCCTACTAATTTTATCACTGTATTTTATGAACAATTGAAAAATATCTTTATAACGTTTGGCTAATTTGATTTGAACAGATTTGGGTAATTTATCAGTGTAAGGATCCATTTTAGGGTCTCCTTCGAATCTTGAAAAGTTTTGGCTAACCTCTGCCCCTACCTGCTCCCATGGATTAGGAAGAACTGAAATATCTAATTCAGTAAACATTACATCTACTCCTAATTCAGAAATATCTAAAATAATTTGTTCAATTTGATTTAATGAAGGCTGATTTAAACTCCAATGTGCTTGAACACCAACACCATCAATTTTTATGCCTTTTGACTGCATTAGCTTAACCATTTTAATTACTCCATCTCTTTTTCCTTTCTTATATAAGTTATAATCATTGTATATTAATTCTACATTTGGATCAGCTTTATGAGCCAATTTAAAAGCTTTCTCAATATAGTTTTTTCCTAAAAATTTATAAAAAATAGATTCCCTCATTGAACCATCTTCGTTAAAAGCCTCATTAACAACATCCCACGCATTAATTTTTCCTTTGTATCTAGAAACCACTGTGTTAATGTGATTTTCAAAATGCTTAGTCATTTCAGCTTTACTTTTAATATTTTGCATAAAATCAGCTAATTGAGAGTGCCATACTAAAGCATGCCCAACAATATGCATGTTATTATTTATACCAAGATTTACATATTTATCAGCGGCCGTAAAGTTAAAAGAGTTAGGAGATGGCTGAATAAACATCCATTTTAATGAATTTTCAGGTGTTATTGAGTTAAATTGTGTTTCAACAATATTTCTGGATTCATCGTCATAACCTAAAATAATTTCTTCATTGATTGCAGCCCCAATATTAAAGAAACTACCGTAATATTTTTTAAGAGACTCTGTTGAATTTAAATTATTTCCATAGGAAAAATTACAAATAACAATAGTAAGTATAAATAGTTTACTTAATTTATTTAAATTTATTTTCATAATTTATTTTTTTAAAAGCCTCATCAATTTAAATGAATTATTTTGAGAATTATAAAGCCTTATTAAATAATAGCCAGCTGAAAGATTATTTACATTAATTGAAATACCTTTAGAGTCCAAATAAGTCAAGTTTACTTGATATTTTTTTCCGGACAAATCAAACAAATCAATTTTGCTTTCAGAGTGAGCGCCATAAACAAGTACTAAATCTTCAGCAGGGTTAGGAAACAAAAATATATTTTGTTGGTCTTCATTAATATTATCTACAGAAAAAGTTGAATCTATAAATTCATACGCACCAATATCTACTAAGTCGTCAATATTAGAAAAGTTTACAGCAGGCAATCCTTGTGAAACTAATGAAAAATCATCTATGTAATAATCTCCTCCAACTCCATCTGAAACTACTGGCCCTTTTACATATAAAAACATATTGTCAGAACTTTCATGTGTATAATCTGCACTTAGCTGTATCCATTCATCATTTGAAGCGGTTAATACCGACGTTAAATCATTATAAGTATTTTGGTCAGTATTTTTTATAGTCATTTGTGTGGTACCGGCAATATCATCAGATAATTTAACCCATACATAAAAAGTGTAGCTCTCCCCTATTGTCAATAGGTTAGTTAATACTAATTTTGGACTATGCCAATTTAATGTTCTATCTGTAATTAACAAACTGCTATTTCCCGATAAAAACTCATTATAGCTAGGAGTTATAGTTGCTCCAAAACCTGTCCATTCATCAGTTGTATCCTCAAAACTTGACGATGACACTGCATTGGGAGGAGTTGGCCTTAAATTACCTATAATATCGGTCAATGGAGTATGATTTGGATTACCGGAATTAATTGCAGGTGAATCTGATGTAAGCGAAAAATCTGTAGTTGAAATATCTATAAGTCCATTAACTGTTGTAGGAGCTGACACAAAAAGTGGATCAACATCAATTAAATTATTTTCCTGGGTAGCTGGCCATGCGAATGTTCCGTTTTGAAAAATATTATTAACAGCCACTCTAGAACCAGTTATGTCATTTAAAGCAAGTGCAGAATATTCATTATCTCTTGTAACTATAATATTATTAACTATGGTGACATCAGAAACTCCATTTGCCTTAATTCCAGCTACTTTATTATTTCCAATATGCAATAACTCTCCGTGCTCTTGCATTTGGATAATATTATGAACTCCATTAAAATAAAGTGTATTATTTCTATAAATAGCAGAAGCAGAATCAGAATGATCGAAATTAATACCGTTTTTTCCATTATTTACACAAATATTATTTTCAAATAGAAATATTCCTGCATACCCAGGATCACTCCTAGTTACATAAAGGCCTTGTCCATCCAATATATAGTTTTGACTAGCGGTACCATAATTACCACCAACATTTCCGTTATTATCTGGGAGTTGTGTTACATAAAAGGGAATTCTATTCCAATTATTATAAACAATATTTCCACGCATTATCATTTTAACCTCAGAAGCATTATCTCCTTCAGATGAAATAGATTCGGCATATACAATAGCACTTGATGCCGAAGAAGTCCACCATGTAGTGTTATATACTGTGTTATTTTCAATGGTAATATAATCACTATCATTGAAACGAATTCCAGATCCAGGTGTATTATAAACCAAATTGTTTCTAATTATAATATTGTTATGGGGGCCATAACCCCAAATACCCTTTCCTGAAAAATAAGTATGATTGTAAGATGTATTATCGTCGTCATCTTCAGCAACGGAAATTTTATATTCTCTATCAGCAATGGCTTGTTCATAATTTATTGAACCAGAGGGGCCTTCAATTTCTAAACCTTCTATTATAACATTATTAACCCCATTAGTAAACTTTATACCACCAGCACCATCAAATTGAATTTTCGGAAAATGTCCATCTAAGTTTTTTAAAGTTATGGGAAATCCGTTTGTGCCAGATTTATTAAAGTTTATAACTGGGCCGTTATTTAATAATGTTCCATTTAAACCAAAACCATAATTATTATTTTGATATAAACCATCCATAACCAAAATTGTTGTGCCAGGAATGGACTCTGAAATTGCCTTATTAATAGTTTGAAAGGGAGAAGATTCAGTTCCAGAATTAGAATCTGAACCAAGTGGTTGAGAAACATATAATTCTTGAGAGAAAATTAAATTTATAGGCAAGAATAATAAAAAAGCAACTAACCTTATATTATTAAATAAATTATTAAAATTCATATTTTTATTAATTAAATCTGTTATTTTTCCAAATAATCTTTATTCACAATTTCTCTCATTACTTTCAACTTCATACTATATTTTTGTACTAATTCTTTATTTATTGGAACTTTAGATATATCGGTGTTTTGTTTTACATCATTATTCATATCATAAAGCATGTTTCCTAAATATTTTTCACCTCTATAAAATTCAGTATATGAATAATTTTTATCAATAACTGCTTCTCCTTCTTTGTATCGTGTATAAATTTCATCTTTTAAACTAATCGACGGATCTTTTAATACGGGAGTTAAACTCTTTCCATGAATATAACTAGGCGGAGTTATCTGTGCTATTTCACATAGAGTTGGGTAAAGATCTATAAGTTCTGTAAAAGAGTCTGTTGTCATACTTTGCTTATAATTGGGTGAAGAAATTATAAATGGAATCTTCGCTGCTTCTTGAAATGTACTGTGTTTACACCATAACCCGTGTTCACCAAGAAAATAACCATGATCACTCCATAAAACAATTGTTGTATTGTCTCGTAAACCTAATTCATCTAATCCATTTATTAATTCTCCAATAAGTACGTCCATGTAAGTGACACTGGCATAATATCCATGAACTAAATTTTTAGAAAGTTCATCACTTAATAATCCATCACTTGGGATATCTAAATACATACCACGTAATTCTGCGGAATCATGTTGAGCATGCATTGCTATGTAAGGAGAGTTTTCTGGTTGATATGGGTTGTCCGCTAATTGAATTTTACTATGATCATACATATCCCAATATTTTTTGGGCTGAATGAATGGTAAATGAGGCGAAACATATCCGACAGCCATAAAAAATGGTTTATTCTCATCTTTTAAAATTTTAAGCTTATTTAAAGCTCTTTTAGTGATTTTACCGTCATTATATGCATAATCATCTACTTCGGGATATTCAAAAGCAGGTCCCTTTCTACCATGCTCACCTATTTCACCATTGCGTTTGCGATTTATAGAAATAGGATCTTGATAGTCAGCTTGGTGGGCCCCACCATCTGTTTCTGACCAATATTCTGCAGTATCGTCTGAATGGTGATAAATCTTCCCGTAAGAGATTGTTTCATAACCATTTTCTTTAAATATTTGATTTAAAGAAATAGCCTTAGGGGTATCAATTGTAGCTCTAGAAGTGTAATCATTAAAACGAGTTTGACTAGGTCTTATTCCCGTCATTAAACTAGCACGGCTAGCTCCACATACAGCTATATTAGTAAATGCATTATTGAATTGTATTCCTTCAGAAGCTAGTTTATCAATATTTGGAGTAATCATTTTTTTAACTCCATAAGAATTAATCTCAGGTCTAAAATCATCGACTGAAATAAAAAGGAAATTATGTTTTGTTTTAGCATCCTGACCTAAAAAGGTTTGACAGTTTAAAACAATTACAACAAGAGATAATATTAATTTATGTCTATTTTTCATATTACTAAAATAAATTAATTAGTTAAAAACTTATAGTAAAAACAGGATGATTACTATAATATTTGAGATAAAGAGAATGTTTGATATAAAATAATATAAAAGTTAATTTAATTAATATTTGAAATTACTGAAGCTTTATAACCAATTTTAATTGCTCTAGTAGCTAATTTTTGATTAGGTAAAATATTAAAAGGCTTGTTATATAAATTCCAGTTTTGTGATCCTATTTGTGATCCGGTCTGATAACCAATAGATGCTCCACTTGTATCACATTTTAATGAAATAATATTGTTTGAAACTAAAATTTCAACTGGTTTAGTAATAGGTTGAATCATATTTGGCCAGAATTCTTGTATCAGTTCTGATTCATTTACAAACCCTTTATCATCAATTTCTTCTTGCCAAGATATTAAAGCACCTCTTAACTCAATCAACTTATCTTTATAATCAGTATTATTTACAATATTATTTACTTCGTATGGGTCATTTTTCAAGTCATATAATTCTTCATTTTGTTTTGTTTTCATGAATATATATTTTGGGTCGCCAATTAACTCATCATCATTGCTCATCTGAATAATTTTTTTATTCATAGAAACTTGCTCTCGGTATTTGTTTCTATAAATTAGTGGAAGTTCAGGCATGAAATTTTTAATATAAACATACCTTCCATCAATAACTGATCTTTGCATATCAGTAGATTCATCAAACCTATCGGCAGATCCAAAAGCATAAGATCTTGGCTTTGTCTTAAACTTACCTAAAAAAGCTTTACCATCTAAAAATGAAGGTGGTTTGATCCCTAATAGAGACATTGTTGTTGGACCTAAATCCATTAAAGATACAATTCTATCATCAACCTCTCCAGATCTGAAACCATCGGGAAATCTAACAATTAAAGGAACCTTTAGTCCACTATTACCTACAGCTCTTTTTTGTCTAAGAAGATTTCCTCCATGATCACTCCAAAAAAATATTATTGTTTTATCTAATAAATTATTATTCTTTAAATCACTAATTATTTCACCTACTTGTCTATCCATCTCTTGGATATTAGAATATTTAATAGCTATATCATTTCTAACTTCTGGAATATCAGGATAATATGCAGGTATTTTTAAAATATTTTCATCAACTGTAATTGGCTCATCTTTTCTTAACCATATCCTAGATTCATGGGTAACCATTAAATTTTTAACATAAAAAAAAGGTTTGTTTTCTGGTCTATCCTTATAAGATATGTTACTGCTAACTTCGTCCCATGCAGTAAAAGGAGAATTAAACTGATAATCACATTTGTTGTTATTTACACAGTAGTAATTTTCATTTCTTAAATATTCTGTGAAAGCTTTAATATTCGCAGGTGTAACTACTTCATATTCAGGAACATTTTTTCCAGATTTATCTACAACTCCTTTGTTTTTCCTGTAGGTTAATTTATCTGGATCTTTATAGGTGTAAAAACTACCTGACCTCATGTTATGAGCTCCTAGCCTAGCAGGGTACATCCCTGTAATAATAGAAAATCTACTTGGAGCACAAACTCCAACTGTTGAGTAAGCATTGGTGTATTTAATTCCTTGTTCCGCTAATTTATCGATATTGGGAGTTGCTATTTCATTAACTCCATAAGTACCTAAAACAGGTCCCATATCTTCGCAAGAAATCCAAATAACATTTAATTTTTCATCTGCTGATTTACAATAAGTATTAGTAGAGAAAACAAGAATTATAAATAGTAATACTCTAAAGCTACAGCTAGTAATGTAATTTGATGTAATCATTTTCAGTTAATTTATTTTCAAGCTCTAAAGAAACTTTATTCCATTTAGAATTACGATCCAAAGGATGTAGAGTAGGCTTAATTAATGGCATCTTGTTAGATATTAAAATATCTTCTTGAGATATCATCCATTTTTTAAGAGCTAACTCTAATCTGTTCTTAACTTGTAAGTATTTATTGTCTTTCGCTAAATTATTTTCTTGATAAGGATCCTTATCTAAATCATATAATTCTTCGTATGGTTTATCAGGAAATGATCTTGCTCCAATTTCTATAAACTGATTAACCACTTTATTTTGTCCAAAATTATTTTTATAAACTTCGATAGAATTAAAATTTTTGATGTATTTGTATTTACTCTCTCTTACCATTCTTGAAGGAAAAACTTTACACTTTTGAATATTTTGCATAGTTGACACCCCATAAATATAATCATGTATTTCATTTTCATCACCAAGTAAAGTTTTATAAAAACTAGATCCATCTATATCATCAGAAATCTTAGCTCCAATAATATCTAAAAAGGTAGGAACTACATCAATGAATGAAAGAATAACATCAGATTGAATGTTGGGTTTAATCACCTCAGGCCAGCGTACAACAAATGGAGCTTTAAGACCTTGTTCAGAAAGACCCCATTTTCCTGAAATACCATGATCTGCAGCGTAAACAAACAAAGAATTGTTTTTTAAATTATGCTTATCAACTATATTTAAAATATCATCAATTTGAGAATTATCCTCCCTTATGTTTTGATAATATCCTGTTTTATATTTTGGGACTTTGTTACCTGTGTATGGAAGCTTGAAAATATCTTGGTTATTATAATCATTTGAATCTGGATATGGTCCATGAGGAAAAGTGGAAGCTATAATTAAACAAAAAGGTTTGTCTATTTTAGATAAGTAATTATCAATTTTTGAAATAGGTAAATATCTTGGTTTAGAATTTCCAATTTTAATTAGATCTAAGAACTTTGACCATTTAAATACCGAATTAGGCTTAACATGGCTTTTCCCAGCTAATACAACTTCATATCCTTCTTTTTCTAAGTAGTTAATTATAGTTTTCATATTAGGTTTTACACCAATATGATTAACAAAACAACCATTTTTTATAGGGTACTTTCCAGTAAATATTTGAGATCTTGTAGGAGCACATATTGCTTGACCAGTGTAAAAATTATTAAATTTTATTCCTTCACTAGCTAGCTTATCGACTGCTTTTGTATCAACATTAGGATTACCATAGGTCCCATAATCCAGTTTATCCTGATCGTCAGCTAAGTAAAAAATAAAATTAGGCCTTTGTTTGTTAATTGGTTTTTTTGATATAAATACTTCAGATGTGGTGAAACTGTAGAGCAGCGAAGAAATAAATATTAATTTTATGTATTTTAACATGTTTTTTATAAATAAAGCTTGATTAATTACCAAAATTTATTAGCATTTTTTTTTATTGACAATAATATTAAAAATAATAAATTTTAATTTTTAATTAAAATNTAGTTTGTAAAACATATGTCAATATATATAATATTTGAAGCAAATTAATTAAAACACAAGAAAACAAAATTTAAGCATCAATTAATTAGCTAAAAAATTTGAATTTAACCAAAAGATAATTATCATTGAGTATATGAACAATATTTTAAAATTTAATGTTTTCTTAGGTTTATATATCCTCTTGTTAAATCCTAGTTTCAGTCAATATGAAAACAGCTATGAATTTATATCATTAAGTGATGATATAAATCAAACTACAATTTCTAGTATTATCAAAGATGATGATGGAATGTTATGGTTAGGTTCATCTGGAGATGGTGTTTTTAAATACAATAGTTTAGACTTTAAAAATTATAAAAAAGAAACTACAAATAACGAAAAATCATTGAATAGTTCTTTTATTCATACTTTACTTAAAGATAAAAACAATAATATTTGGGCAGGTACTCAAGAAGGACTTAATATATATGATCGCGAACTAGACATATTCAATTCTGTGGTTTTTAAGGAAAATGGCGATAAGCTTAAATTTGCTGTACATGCAATTAGAGAGATTAATGATAGTACTTTAATTGTTGGTACTCATCAAAGTGGGCTTTTAAAACTGAATAAAAATAACTATGAGTTTGATAGAATTAAGTTCAACTCAGATAATTCTATTTCTAATTTATTAATTAATTCAATTGTAAAAACACACGAAACGAAATTTATTGTGGGAACAAACCAAGGACTAATGTCCTTTGATCCATACAATAATATTTTACAGACAGCAAAGTTTGATTTAAATACTAGGTATGAAACCATTAAATCATCTATTGAATCAATATTAATCGATAAAAATAAAACTATATGGCTTGGAACCACTAGCAATGGTATAATAAAAATATCCACTATCAATGATACCTATACTATTAAAAATATTCCAATAACTAATAAAAGGATTTTATCTCTATCAATTAAACAAAATGGAAATTTATTATGTGGAACTGAGAATGATGGTTTATTTGAAATTCATAAAAAAAATAATAAAATAATAAATCACAAATTTGATAAAAACATACAAGATGGAATAAAATCAAATTCCATTTGGTCNACTTATACAGATGATAAAAANAGAGTATGGTTAGGCTATTATAATAATGGAATTGATGTATACAATGAAAATTACAACAAATTCAAATCATTAAGAAGTATTTCTGGTTACTCTAATTCCTTAAGTTCTAGTTCAGTTACAGGAATTATTAAAGATGATAAAAATAGACTGTGGTTTAGCACTACTGAAAGTGGTGTAGATGTCTTTAACCCAGAATCAAGAAAATTCACCAACTTAATTAATAAAAATAATAATATTGCATATGGTTTAGACAAACTTGAAACCACTTCAATTTATAAAGATTCAAAGGGGAATATTTTAATTGGCACATGGGAATCAGGATTTTATATTTTAAAAAAAAATAGCAACAGATTTAAAAATATAAAAAAGATAAACAGTAAATTAAAATCCGACAAAATAATGAGCTTTGCGGAAGACTCTAATGGTAAGATATGGATTGGTACTTTTTCTAGTGGATTACATTCTTATAATAGTTACACTAATAAAGTAACCCATTACAATAGCTCAGAGTTTGTTGAATATAATATCAATACTAGCAATATTCGTAAAGTATTTGTTGATAATAAAGATAATGTATGGGTTGGAACAAGAGCAGGGTTATATAGAATTAATAAAGTTAAAAATGAAAGTTATAATATAACATCATTTAATGATAGATTTAAGACAATCTTAGGAGAAGATATTAGTTCTACTATAGTATTTAGTTTATTCGAAGATAATTTAAATAATATATGGATAGGATCTTTAGACTACGGCTTGTTTAAGTATAATTATAATGACGATAAAATCAATTGGTATAATAATGAGAATGGCTTCATTCATGAATCAATATCGTCAATTACTCAAGATAAAAATGGTCATATATGGGTTACAGGCAATAAAGGGTTAACAAAATTTAATCCTAATGAAAATCTATTTACTAATTTTAACAAAGACGATGGATTATCTTCGAATAAATTTAACTACAACTCTGTATTTAAAGATTCTGAATTATTATATTTTGGTGGGTTAAATGGAGTGAATTATTTTAATCCAGATAAAATTCAATACAATGAAGAGTTACCAACAGTTTATTTAAAAGACCTTAAACTAGCAAATAAATTAGTGTCAATCGATGATTCAAACTCTCCTTTAAACAAATCTTTAAGTACAACAGAAAAGCTAATATTAAATCACAATCAATCATTTTTTAGTATAGAATATGTAGGAGTGAATTATACTAGAAGTGAGAATAACCAATATGCATATTTATTAGAAGGGTTTGATGAAAAATGGAATTATGTTGGATCTAAAACTAATGCTACTTTCACAAATGTTCCTGCTGGTAATTATCTTTTTAAAGTTAAGGCTTCTAACAATGATGGGCTTTGGAATGAAATACCTACAAAATTGAATATTAAAATTTTACCTGCTTGGTGGAATAGCAATCTAGCTTGGTTTATTTACGTATTAACTTTAGGGCTTGTGACCTATATCACCTTTAGAGTTTTCAACGAGAGAATAAGAGAAAAAAGAATACTAAAATTTGAAAGAGAAGAACACAAGCAATTAGAAGCTCTAAATTCAAAAAAAATACAATTCTTTACTAATATTTCGCATGAATTTAGAACCCCATTAACACTGATTCTTAATCCATTAAACGATATAATCAAGGGTGATTTTAATACTCTTTCTCAAGCAACAAAAAATAAATTAGAAATAATTCATAAAAACTCTAATAGACTTTCTAGACTTATAAATGAGCTTATGGATTTTAGAAAACTACAGTTTAATAAAATGTCTGTAAATGCTTCAAAAATAGACTTGATTCCATTTATTGAAGAGGTTTCAAGTCACTTTGAAGATGAAGCCACTCAAAAAAATATAATATTGTCTGTAGATTATTCAGAAAAACCAATAAAAGTTTGGGGTGACCCATCCATGTTAGAAAAAATAATATTTAATTTATTATCTAATGCGTTTAAAGTTACTCCTACCAACGGCATGGTATCTATATATATAAATAATAACATTAATAAAATAAACTTCCCGCTTGTCAGTTCTGAAAAATTATTAGGATCTATTGAAATAATTATCGAAGATACTGGTGCTGGAATCAAAAAAGAGAATATTAATAAAATATTTGATAGATTTTATCAAGTTACAGAGTTTGATAAACAATACTATGGAGGAACTGGAATTGGTCTGGAAGTAGTTAGAAATTTTATAGAGTTACACAAAGGTAAAATTGGAGTCTCCAGTAAATTAAATATTGGAACACAATTTAAAATACAACTACCAAAAGGCAATAAGCACTTGAAAATTACAAATAATAAAGAAACCGTTAAACATAATCTNAATGATAATTTACAAACTAAATTAACTGCTTTTGAAAGTTCAAATAAGAGTTATGATAAAACATTATTAATTATTGATGACAATTCAGAACTTCGATCATACTTAAAAAATGAATTAAATAATAATTATAATATTTTACTTGCAGAAAATGGTAAAATAGGATTTGAACTTGCAAATAAGCATATTCCCGATATTATTGTTACCGACGTAATGATGCCAGTAATAGATGGCATAGAATTATGTAAAATGATTAAAAATGATTTGAGAACAAGTCATATCCCTATTATGATGATTACGGCTAAAGGGATGGAAATAGATAAAATTAAAGGAATTGATTCTGGAGCAGATGTTTATCTTCAAAAGCCATTTAACATGAATGTTTTAAAATCCCATTTAAAGCAATTAATATCAACTAGAAAAATATTATTCAAAAAATATCTTAGTGGAATAGATTTCTCTGAAAACACTACTTCACTAGATCAAGAATTTATTTTAAATGTACTTGATTATATAAATAAAAATATTAGTGATAATAATTTAAATGTTGAAAATCTTGCTGATGAGCTTTTACTTAGTAGAAGTAAATTATATAGAAAAATTAAAGCATTAACTGGGCTAACTGCAAATGAATTTATTAGAAATGTGAGATTAGAGAAATCTAAAGAAATTCTTGAAAATTCTGAATTTTCAATAAGNGAAATATGTTATAAAGTTGGCTTCTCCTCCCCTTCATATTTTACAAAGTGTTTTAAGGTTCAGTACGGAATTCTTCCAAAAGAAATAAGAGAAGATAAAACCAAATAAATATGAAAAACACTTTTAAAGTACTTATCTGTGTGTTATTATTAGGTTGTGAATCAAACATACCATCTTCACCAGAAGGAATGGTATGGATTCCAGGTGGTACTTTTTATCAAGGTGCTATTGATAGTGACAAATATGCTATGGAACATGAAAAACCTCGTCATCAAGTTAAAATTGATGGTTTTTATATGGACATCACTGTTGTTACTAATAAGAAATTTAAAGAATTTATAAATCAGACTGGATATATCACTGTTGCTGAAAGAGCAGTAGACTGGGACGAAATCAAGTCTCAACTACCGGAGAATACTCCTAAACCACATGACTCAATACTAGAACCTGGTTCGTTAATTTTTAAAAAATCTAAAGTTCCACTGGATAATCTAAATGATTTTTTTCAATGGTGGAAATGGAAAATTGGTGCAAATTGGAATAATGTTTCAGGAAACGAAAATGATATAAATACTATCAACGATAATTTACCTGTTGTTCATGTTTCCTATGAAGATGCTCTTGCATATTGTAAATGGGCAAACAGAAGACTACCTACAGAAGCAGAATGGGAATATGCCGCTCGAGCAAATAAAAAGGATAATATTTTTACTTGGGGTAATAATATTAATGAGCTTCATTCCAATGCTAATACCTGGGAAGGAGATTTCCCTGTTACAAACTCACAAATAGATGGTTATGAAAGACTAGCTCCGGTAAAAACATATCCAGCCAATGATTTTGGCTTGTATGGAATGGCAGGAAATGTATGGGAATGGACTAGTGATTGGTATAACATTAATTATTACTCTGAGTTATCTAATACAAAAGGTGTTTGTGATAATCCTGGAGGTCCTTTAAAGGCCTATAATCCAAACAATATATATATACAGGAGAAAGTTATTAAAGGCGGTTCTTTTCTTTGTAATCAATCCTACTGTATCAGCTATAGAATATCGGCTAAAATGGGAACTAGTCCTGACTCTTCGTTAGAGCATTTAGGATTTAGAACAGTAGCAACAACAAAAATGATTCAATAACTGGTCTAATAGTAGATTAGATTAGATAATATACTCATATTAGACTGTTAATTAAACTTAAANAACTGTAATACAACCATTAACAGTACTATAATTACTTTGTCTACTATCGATGATTGTACTAAAATCATAAACATTTGAAAAATATATCGGTTTACTTTATGTAACAGACTTTGCTCTAAACAAACTATTTTACATAAATATTAAAATCTATCAGGCTACATTGAATTCCAACAGTTAGTTTTAAAGATTAAAAAGTTCCGTAAATAATATTAATATTGTTAAACTTATAACCTACTAAATATAAGTTTAAAACTGTAAAATCAGAATCTTAATTTTCAATAATTAGATCAACATAAGGTTCTACTTTATCATTCATGAAAAATCACTATGAGAGATTAAAAGTATCATGCTTAAAATAAATAATAATTTATTTTAATGTAAAAATATTATAATAAAAAAAGCCGCTCTAAATTAATAGAACGGCTTTTATTATTGGTTAAAGTATATTTATCTAATGATTAATTTAGATGTTTTACTTTGTCCTTCAACTGTTACTTTCACTAAGTACATTCCTGAACTTATTGAACTAACATCTAAAGTATCTGCATTTAATGAAGTGTTTATCAATCGCTTTCCAGTGATATCAAATACCTCAACATACTTCACGCCATTTACTGGAGTTTGTATTGTTACATAACTTCCGTTAGAAGGATTTGGATAAATTCTCATATCAAGTAAAGTATTATCAGAAACAGATAATCCAGCTCCACCNACACAAATTTCATCTAAATACCAGCCATCACCATCATTGTTAGTTAAAACAAAAGCAACATAAATTGGCGTACCAATGTATGCACTTAAATCAGCCTCGTTATATTGAAATCCATTGGTTCCATTAATGTTACCAATATTCATCTCTCCATATTCAGAGATTGTTACAAAACTGTCATGATCTGTTTGACTTGATGTTGACACTCTTATGCTATAAGAAGACCCATAATCAGAAGTATATGAATCAGCTTCATAATAAGTCAACCAATCAGAATCTTCACCAGGCGTAAACATTGGAGTTACTAACCAATCTTCATTAACATCACCAGAATTTTCATAAGCAACGAAAGCTCCTGTTCCACCATCAGTAGAAATAGTTGATGCTTCCCAGTTCGATCCAGTTCCAGCTCCATTAGTACCTATGTAAGATGTCCACTCTGCAGGAGGTACTTCTCCTCCTTCAAAAGCTTCACACCAAGGACCAGTTATTGAAGTTGAAGCTTCTTCTAGTCTGATATTATCAAAGTAGTATGCAGTATCATCTCCA
>JGI24539J26755_10000756_pt1 | contig 15266 bp, 17 predicted proteins | sample NorSeaMetagenome_2_FD_26755 | JGI IMG/M metagenome (IMG submission 26755) | reverse complement strand
TTAATGAGCGTAGCTACATCAGAAACACCCGTAATGTGCTCATGAACATGGCCGATTTCTTCTTTAAGAGCTAATATCTGAGCGCCCACCTTGTCCGTCTCAATACTCAGACTTTGAGCAGTGGCTTCTGGTAGGTTATTTTGCATCTCAGCGACGCTAGTGCCAGATTTTTCAATGGCAACGATTACTTCCGCTTGCTTTATTCCGAAATCATTCTGCGCAGTGGTTAATGCCTCGATAGTGAGACCAATTTCTTCGACGCGCGCCATGGCCGCACGAGTACTTTCGTCCAGTTCGCCAATACGGCTTGAAAGCAAAAAGGTAAAAACGCCAATCCCGAGCAAAAGTAATGTCAAAATACCCGAAGAAATAATCACCAATCGGTTGGAGAGCTGGCTCGTCTTTGACACAGCATCCGACAACGCAATCAACCTTTCCTCGCTAGACTCTAAAGAATCCATGNTTTTGGAGGAATCTAAAGCCTCATTTTCTTTACTTGCGATTGGCTTCTTTTCTTTCGCTTCAGTTTTTTTCTTATCTTTTGTTGCCATGTTTAGCACTCAAGCTATCATTAGATTTTAGGGTATGTAACCGATTCATTCATACCTTTTGTATCGACAGTCTGGGCTACAACTTTAGACTCGACAGAGGCTCGGTTCCAAACTTACATGTTATTTGATCACTGACTGCAACGTTTTGGCCGGCCTTATCCAATAATCTTTTGGCATACCTGGATTTGACACAAATGCAGTCGCGTTTTCTTTGGATAGAAACGGTCCCGAAATAATGGCGTATATTGCGCCTTCAGAAGTCTGCAAAGGCATTAACATCGCATCTTCCAGCCCTTCATTTTGTGCGCGATATGTTTGAGCCGTTAACTTTTCCTTAAAAAGATTAAATTGTACAAAATAACTATCAGCCTGGGCATTTTCGACAATCTCGATTGGTGTCCAGACCACTGAAGAGACATTAACTGGAACCAAGGTATCTTTTTCGCCGCCGGAGTATTCGCTAATTTGCTTATTTTTTGGCTGTTGAATCAAAGGTAATGATAACTCCTTATCTAAATTTTCAATTTTTGGAATGATGATAATCTCTGGTTTACTTAACACAGAACTTGCGGATGCTTTTGGCATCTTTGCCGATGGCTTCTTCTCTAAAATCTCGCTTCCCGCCATAGTTTGAGCCCTTGGCTTTTCTGAGTAAGAAAACAGCGCTAATGCGTCGTTGATGTACTCCTCACCTCTTTGGAAATTGATATCGGCAGTGACAAGCAATGAAGCCGCCATTAACATAATGACCGCCACCATTTTGGGCCATCGGGGTGCAACTTGATTGCGCTCTACATCTAACTCACCAGAATCTTTAAGAGATGTGGTCTCTTTAGCTTGGAGTTCTGAAAACTCAAGATCTGCAGTGTTATCTTGATCAACTACATTTGGCGCTATTTCAACGGAGGCTCGCTCTTTATGCTCAATAAATAAATCTTGATTGAGCCCCTTTAACAGGCTCTCTACTCGCTCTGTATAACCGTTAGAATCAGCCATATCAAAGAGATTATTAACGTCTGTAATCGACAGATCACCCAAGGTCCAGCGGTGTAATTTATGTCCGAAAAGATCTATCGCGTGATCATTTTGTGGCCACTCTGAAACGTTAATAAAAACTACTAATTGAACATTGGCTCCAGGAAAATCCGAAATTAGCTGAGAGAGTAAAGCCCATTGTTGTTGTTCAATCAGGTGCGCGTCATTAACAATCATCAGTGTAATAGGACTGGTATCCTTTGCCGGTCTTAAAGCCTCATCCAGCGATACCTTTTCGATGATCTTATTGAATCGTTTCAACAAACTATCAGTGGTACTGGGTAACAGCACCTCTAAATTAAACAATGGTGCTTGTCGCAGGCGTGAAACCATTAATCGGCAATAATGGTTCAGCATCATTTCGTTATTCGCGCTAACAGCGATGCCGCGGCGCTCATTGGTTAGAATATCAAGTGCATTAAAAAATTGAGCTTTATCATCTGGACGATAGAATATATCGTCTTGATCTAACCAGGTAGCGGCATCTATTTGTGGAACTATTTTTTCTTGCATAATCAATCTGCGCCTCTTTGAGGCCTCCTTAATTTAATTTGTAAGTTTTCCATCAACGCCATAGCGCATTCCATCGGGAACCTCTGGATTTGGCTTATCCGCCATAACTGCGCCAGGCCCAAGACTATTAAGACTAAATACATAAGCAATTACCTGAGCCACAGCGTAATACAGCGTTTCAGGCACGCTTTGATCTATATCAGTGGTGAAGTAAATAGCCCTTGCTAATGGCGGTGCATGAAATATAGGAACACTCGATTCTTTGGCTTTTTCTCTGATACTTTGTGCCATATAGTCAACGCCTTTTGCGACCACCTTGGGCGCGCCATTGCTCAAAGGGTCGTAGCTTAAAGCCACAGCAAAATGTTCTGGGTTAACGACGATCACATCAGCTTCTGAGACAGCTTCCATCATACGACCCATAGCCATTTCACGCTGTTTACGTCTTATTTGCGCCTTAACTTCCGGTCGGCCTTCAGTATCTTTAAGTTCATCCTTGACCTCTTGCTTGGTCATCTTCAATTTTTTATTATGCTCGTATAGCTGATACGGCACATCAATAGCCGCAGCAATAATAAGAGTTAAAGTAACAAACACAGTTCCTTGACCAATTAACTCTCCAGCACTAGCCATTGCCGGTTCAACATGCATAAACCCTAGCGCAGTAAGAGCATCAAAATTATTGCTGACAACCAAATATAAAACGCCACCAACCAACCCAAATTTAGCAAGAGCCTTGGTTAAATTGACCAGCGCTTGAATACCGAACATTCGTTTAAATCCCTGAAGAGGGTTTATCTTGCTTGCCTTCGGAGCAATGGCCTTCATAGAAAAATTATATCCTCCAATAAACCCAGCAGCTCCAATGGCTATGATGATAGCCAATATAAAAATAGGTAATATTGCAGTCATACTATCTATAGCATGATGTCCAAACGTTGATGGGAGCAGTGAATCTGAATAGATATTTTTCCTATCAAATACAAATCCCGACTTAAACACTTCGCTAAGCTGGAAGATTAAGGTACTCCCAAAAAGGTACATAAAGATAGCAATTCCAATCATCATTGCCGCTACAGAAAGTTCTTGCGAGCGAGCAACCTGCCCATCTTCGCGTGCTTTTTCCAAACGTTTGGCGGTGGGTTCCTCTGTCTTTTCTTCTGTTGAGTCTTGTTCAGACACTATTGAATTCCCAGGGCTTGGCCCATCACATCAAAAGATTGCTGCCACAACCATTGAATACGGAAGCCAATGCTGGTCATTGATAGCGATAATAGAACCATCCCTGCAAGAATCATTGCAGGAAAGCCCACTGCAAAAATATTCAATGCGGGCGCCGCTCGGGTAATTACCCCGAGCCCAAGATTAATAAACAATAAAGACGTCATGAGAGGCATACCGATCAGGATAGCGCCAAGAAACATCATTGAGCTCCACTCAATGGTGAGCTCGATAAGGGCTTGAACAGCAATAAATTCCCCAATGGGTAGTAGCTGAAAACTTTCCAATACCATAGATATCACGATAACGTGGCCCCCAAGTCCTAAAAAAATTAGCGTGGAGCATATGATTAAAAATTGCGCCAATACGGGTACATTTCCCATATTTGGATCAACCATGTTGGCCATACTGAGACCCATTGAAGCTGAGATTGCTTGACCGCCAATAATTAAAGCCGCATTGACAATCTGGAGTAACAAGCCCATAAGAGCTCCAATAAAAACTTGTGTAAATACTTCTCGTAATCCAACAGCACTAAAAGGTTCTAGTGCAGGCCATTCTGATAGCGGGTAAATCATCCATGTCAGTACAATCGCTAAAAGTACACGAATTCGAACAGAGACAGCTCTAATTGAAAAAAATGGCGCGGTCAGCAAAAATGCTGATATTCGAATCATCGGCCATAGGAACATATAAAATCGTTCGACAACTTCTGNAAGCAAGAGCTCCATTACATAAACAGCATTGGAATACGTTCGAAAATTCGTCGGAAAAAATCGAGCATAATCGATATTTGCCAACTTCCAAAAGCCATTAAGGCAAGGACCATCACCCCCAGCTTCGGAATGAAACTTAGCGTCATTTCCTGTATTGATGTGGCGGCTTGAAAAATACCAATAAGCAGACCAACAGCGAGAGCTACACCCAATAATGGAGCAGCTACCAATACAGCCACCCATAGCGACTCTCTTCCTAATTCTATGACCTGTGCTACATCCATAATATCTCCGGTCAGATGACGAAACTGGCGGTTAAAGAACCCATAATCAAGGACCAACCGTCTACTAAAACAAACAGCATTAACTTGAAAGGCATTGATATCATCATGGGGGATAACATCATCATTCCCATCGACATCAAGACACTTGCTACGACCAAATCAATAACTATAAAAGGGATATAAATGAGAAACCCTATGGTAAATGCACTCTTTAACTCTGATGTTATGTAAGCTGGTACTAGTGTTGTAAAGGGAACATCTGCAGCCTCCCCAATGTCACTATTTCTAGCAATTTCAGCAAACATCGCAATGTCTGTTTCTCTTGTCTGATTTAACATAAATCTTCTCACCGGCTTCTCTGCAGCTACCAGGGCGGCGTCAAAACTAATCGCTCCCTCTGAGTAAGGTTCCACTGCCTCGTCATAAACCGTGCTAATGACTGGAGACATAATAAAAATGGTTAAGAATAATGCTAGGCCAAGTAGGACCTGATTTGGAGGCGTCTGCGCCGTTCCTAATGCCTGTCTTAAAAGTGACAACACAATAATAATCCTGACAAAAGAGGTCATCATAAGAATTAGTGATGGCAGCAGCGTTAGCACTGTCATGAGAGCCAATAGCTGCAGGGTTAAACTGTACTCGGTGCCTCCACTGCCATTATCAACCATATTGACAATCGGCATTCCTGTCTGTGCGAAAGCTGAGTCCGTCAAAAACCAAAGTGCCCCAACTACCAGCGGCTTAATCCTATTAAACAATGTAGTCATTTCTTTAGTACTCGCGACAGTATTCCTTGAAAGCCGAAGGCTTTTTCACTATTCGCGCTCTCATTCGATGAGTCTTCTCGGCTTTCCTCAGATTGATCCAGATTGAAAGGTGAATTCGGAAAATTTCCTAGCCTTGTCATGCTCTGAGCAGATATTCCAATCAAAACTTGCTCTTCGTTCACACTCACTAAAACCAATTTTTGTCGTCCACCGAGGTTTTGAATTTCTAACAGTTGGAGTCTTTTGTTGCCTGAAACTCCAATTTTGGGGCCCATTTTTTTTATCATAATTAACGTAGTCACGAGAAGAGTAAGAACGATCAAAAATGATCCCATCATCGATAACCAGTCTGTCCACCCAAAAGACGCCATAACTATTTACTCTATTTAAAGGTTTTTAACGCGGTCAACNGTTGGAACAACACTCGTCAACTTGACACCATAGCGATCGTTGACCAAAACTACTTCACCCTGAGCGACAAGCGTATTATTGACCATTAAATCAAGGGGTTCGCCAGCTAACCGGTCAAGCTCTACAACACTCCCTTGTGCTAAGCGCATCAAATCTCGAATTTTAAGAGAGGTTCTCCCCACCTCAACAGAAATAGTCACAGGGATATTTTGTAAGACTTCAGAATCAATTTTATTTTGCTTTACCGAGTTGTCACCGGCTTGATCTGCAACGGCTGGAGTATTATTTTCTGTATTTGTCACTTTCTTTTCCTTCTTTATATGTCGGGTATGGTTAGTTACTTCAATAATTTCTTGGTTTAACTATCAAGATGGAATTAGAGGCTTCACAAATTGCACCGCCATGTGCGCATCCTTTGTTCCGATGTCTCCTTCAAATACTGCAATTCCATTAGCATGAACCTTTGCATAATCCGGCTTTTTAAAATATAAAATATCGCCCTCTGCAAATTTTTCAAATTCTTTAAATGTAGATTGAATATCACCAAGAATAACTCTGATATCTACTTCGGCATCCATTGATGCTGCCATCAAGTCGGCGGTCCATGACATTTTCGATCCCGGCGCTTCAGCACTCGCTTGCACTCGACTCTCTAATGAATCGCGGATCGGCTTTAATGTGCTATATAAATAAACGACATCAATGTTGCCTTTAGCATTTTGCCCGAGTTCTGTTGAAAATCGACTCACTACAACTAGCTCATCGCTTTCCCCAATCTTTGCGGCAGCTGGACTCGCGACTACCTCATTACTCACACACTTGATGGACAGCACCGGCGCCCAAGCTTCTTGTAAGGAACCAAACAGAATATTTGTGATAATTTTGTTGATACTGAGCTCTGTAGGGGTGAAGGTGCGTGTCGGCAGCAAATCTTTCATATCTGCACCTGGCCCTCCAAAAAAATTATCTAGGACTGCAAAAATAATCGATGGCTCTATGACGGCAAGTGAATTGCCTCTTAATGGATTCAAACTAACAATATTCAGGGCAGTTGGCGGTTGCAGACTCGCTATATATTCACGATAAGGCATGACTTCAACTTTGTCCGCAGAGACCTTTGCCTCAGCGCGCAGAACATCTAAGATGCCGGTTTTAAGATGCCTCACAAACCGTTCATTAATTATATTAAGCGCACCTAAATTCATACCAAGTGAAGAATCTTCACTTGTTAAATCATGCTTTACAACCTCGAGATCGCCATTTAGGCCCGTATCGGCCTGGATAGATCCGTCTTCAATACCCGATGCTAGGGCATCAAGTTCTTCGGGCGATAATAAGTTTTTTGTATCAGCCATTGTGGCCCTCGTTTATACTTTTTCACGACGAGTTCACTACACTTGTACATCCAAACCGTCACTGCTAACTTTTCCACTGGTGGCGATTGTTGAAATTGGTAGTTCGTCAATATTGTCTTCTTCGCTCTCTTTAGGAGCCCACTCGTCATCTGTCGGTTTCCCGTCAAAATTCTGCTTTTTGCCGCTTCCTAAACCTATGTAAGCAGAATCTATGCCATGTTCAGCCAATATTGATTTTAATCTGTCAAAACTTTCTTGGAGCAAGTCGCGCGTAACGTTTTGTGAGGGATTAAAATGGGCTGCCAGCTCACCATTTCTCATCTCTAGTTGAATCTCAATCCGCCCTAGAGACTTGGGATGTAGCTCCATTTCAACGCTCCAAGCGCCCTTCGTAATTTGGGTAGTAAGCCTCTCTCCTAGGGCTTGAGTTAAACGGCGAGACGTCTCTAAAAATTGCTCTTGTCGACGGATAAGTACACTGTCATCTTCACCAGTTACTGTTTCAGCAAGTGATTTATTAGTTAAGTCAACTCGAGTCTCAGCGCTGTTTAAATAGCCCAGGCTAAGCAGAGAATCAGTTCGTGACGTCGCTGCCTGAGTAACCCCCTGATGAGCCTGAGTTGTGGCCTCTGTGCCTGAAATAAGGCCCTCAATATCTCGGCCTAAGTAAATTGCATCTAACCTTACTTTGCTTGAGCCAACAGACATCGATAATTGCTGTTTGAGGGCTTGGATTTGATCTGTGTTCGTTTTATTGGTGGGGCGTATTATTTGATTTTGTGTCAATGCCGAGAGGGTACTGGCATTTATCCCTATCCCTGTTTTGATATTCCCCTCAGCACTCGCCACTTTACCAGTTAGGTCAAGTAATGTACTCGTATGCACTCCTGCTTTATCTTCAGAAGTTGACATCAATAAACTCATGATTTCAGGGTCAATCCCCTGAATTGCTGCATATTTGGCAATGCTGTCATCGGTGGGGGCATCTCCACCTAAAATTAATTCGACGCCCCCGGCTAAGCTTCGACGTTCTGAAGAAGCTCTCTCCAAGACTGTGGACATTACTGCATGTTTAGCGATGCTGTCATCGGTGGCAACGGCTCCACCTATAACTAATTCGGCTTCCCCTACTAAGGTTCGATGCTCTGAAGAATCTTCCTCCAAGACTGTGGACATTACTGCATGTTTAGCAATGCTGTCATCGGTGGCAACGGCTCCGCCTATAACTAATTCGGCTTCCCCTACTAAGCTTCGATGCGCTAAAGGAGCGTCTTTGGCGGCTATCGGCGGCGATTTTTTGCCGCTCCTTGCCGCCTGATCCACATCTAAACGATCCTGAAAAATTCGCTCAAACTTTAAACGCTGTTCGTGAATCTCTGAGCTGGTCTCGTTAGTTACTGATTTTATTGAGGAAAACGAATTTTCTTCTTGCGGAATGTGATTTTTAAGATCAATCATTTTTTTGGCATCTCTCATACTGTTAATGGTTTAAGAGATGTATTTGCAATGGTCGTGCCAAAGATGGTCTAGTTTAAGGAGCGATTCTAGAATTTAAATTAAATTGTATTAAATTTTGCGCTTCAATATCTTTTGTTTCCCGCAGATTTCGCTGTTGATTGGCTTTCTCTAACGCTTTTTGAGCTAATCGTTTTAACTTACGCTTTTCTTGATCTGCGGTTAAAAATTTTTGTTGCGCGCTATTGCACTCATCTCCAATCTGCTTTAGTTCTCTACTAGTGCGTTCCTGTAAGCTTTGTAATTGAACAATAAACTGACGATAAGATCCTGTCTCAGCGGTATTATGCGGTCGCGCAAGAATAGTATTTAGCCTGTTTGAATATTCAATTAATAAACTATCTAGTTTATTTTGCCTATTTTGGATATCACGCTGTCTGTTTAAAACCAAATCTAGCTGGATTTTTTCTTGCCGCAATACTTTGTCTGCCTTAATGGTAAGAATCTCCCAAACAGGAGTGGACTGTCCGTTCATAATCAACTGCCTGTAATGTTTAGAAGATGTTCTTGACTTTTCTGTAGACTCACAGCCTCGGTACTTAATTGCTTTAAGAGCTTTTCCATCTCAGGGCGAACACGAATTGCTTCGTCAAGATCAGGATTAGAACCTAATTCATATGCTCCTACCTGAATGAGATCTTGATTCTGTTGGTACAAAGTCCACAGACGTCTTAGCCTATTAGCTGCCTGAAATAGTGCAGGCGTTAATAAGCTATCCATAACACGGGAAATTGAACCGGCAAGATCAATTGCTGGATAATGCGCTGCATCAGCCAAATCCCGTGATAGCATAACTTGTCCATCTAAAGATGCTCGAGCGATGTCTACAATTGGATCAGCACTATCGTCGCCTTCTGCTAACACAGTATAAATAGCTGTAATCGACCCATGTCCGTTTTTCCCAACCCCTGCTCTTTCTATTAATCTAGGAAGCAAGGCAAAAACCGATGGAGGATAGCCTTTAGCCGTTGGTGGCTCTCCGATGGCCAAACCAATCTCTCTCTGTGCGTGCGCAACTCGCGTTAAACTATCGCACAGCAGAAGCACATTTTTACCTTTGTCTCTGAAATACTCAGCGATTAGATGTGCACGATTCGTTGCTTTAAGTCTAACAACTGGGGATACATTAGCGGGTGCCGCTACCACCACCGCTTTTTCCAAACCGAGGGTCCCTAGTGTTGTCTGGATAAACTCTTGGACTTCTCTTCCTCTTTCTCCGATCAATCCGATAACAACAATGTCAGCTGCTGTGTAGCGCGTTAGCATTCCTAACAACACACTTTTACCAACACCCGAGCCTGCCATTAAACCGATCCGTTGCCCCTGCCCAAGGGTTAAGCAGGTATTAATCGCTTTAACTCCTGTATCTAAAACTTTTTCTATTGGACCTCGCTCCATGGGNTTTAATGGAACCCCTGCTGAGCCAAGCGATGAGGTATAGGCAATGGGGCCCTTTCCATCTATTGGCTCGCCCAANCCATCAATCACACGCCCCAGCAGCGCTTCCCCGACAGAGACATTGGCGTGTGTTGAAATAATCCAGATTCGCGCACCAGGCGCAATTCCTGTCGGCTCTGTAAACGGTATTAAGTAAAGTAGGTCGTCTTGAAAGCCGACTACCTCCGCATCAACGAATGTTCCATCCTCTGTACACTCGATCTTGCAGTGTGCTCCCAAGGGAGCTGTGATGCCTTTAGCCTCTAGTGTGAGCCCAACCACTCGGACGATTTTCCCAACGCTTGTGCGCTCCAGTATACGAGGGACAGTAATATAGCTATCTACCTTATNTGCAAAATTACTCATCAAGCGAGTTCTCAGATNCGTCGTTGGATNCACTTAAAGACCNTTCATCAGTTCCTTGCTGAACTACTTGTTCGTCCGCACTTTCCTGTGGATTTGAATTCTCTTCTGTCTCAAGGCTGGGTATATCCTCAACATTTTCTTTATATAAACTTTCCACTATATTTTGCAATCGATGCTCTATTAAATCCTCAATGGCACTGTCGCCCATCGTTACCCTAACGCTTCCTCTAGACAAGTGAATATCACTTCGAAATTCGATACCTTCTTTCATTAAATCAGGAGTATCAAGCAAACTTTCTACATCTTCAGGGTGCAGCGTTATGACTATTGCATCAGTCCCTTGTCGTTCGATGTCCTCCAGCGATTGATTTACCAGCCGTTGAATAGCCGCAGAGGAATGATCAACTCCCCCCTGATTAATTGTTCGGCAAGATGTATAGCTAGTTTTTTTAAGGGGTCGTGAAATTCCTTTATATTGCCCTCATTTAGCCTAATTTTCTCTATTAGATTCTTCAAAGCGACTGTCGCTTCGCTGTAACTTTGTTCCGCCTGATGTTTTCCATTTTCAACGCCAGCTTGGAAGGCTTCTTCTTTAGCTTTAGAGATTACCGCCTGAAGCTCTGCACTTGCGTTAATGTCAGCGTCAGAAAAAACAATTTCCCCTTCCTCGATGTCACTCATCGATACCTCATCCAAATTAACTGGATTATTGGTTTCTATCTGTTGGTTGCTTTCTGGTTGCCATTGAATAAAGTGACTGCCGTCTTGATCCATTGGATCAGACCAAGATACCGCCGCAAATTCCTTTGCTTTTTTACTAGCACGTAAAAGATCATTCAAGCGCCAGTGAACTTTGAGATCTGATTTAGACAAAGGCCTCTCCTGCGCCTGCTAGCATAATTTCTCCATCGTCAGAAAGCTTTCGTGCTATTTGCATAATGCCTTTCTGAGCGGCCTCAACCTCACTGACCCTTATTGGGCCCTTAGCTTCCATATCGTCTACTAACAGATCTCTCGCTCGCTCTGACATATTTGATAGGAACTTATCTTTAGTTGCTTCGTCTGCACCTCTTAGGGCAGACATCAACATATCTTGCTCTATGCTGCGTAAAAGAGTCTGCATTCCACGATTATCGATCTCTGCCATATTTTCAAAAGTCAGCATTTTATCTTGAATCAGTGAAGCCAATTCTTGATCTAAATCACTGATACCTGACATGACTGATGACTCAATAGCTACATTGGCAAAATTCATAATTTGCGCAGCAGTTTCAACGCCGCCTAAACTTGCTGCTTTGGCTGATGAGCTATTTATGAACTGTTCGGCCATGATGCCCTCAAGCTCTGCCATCGCCGAGGGCTGCACTGTATCTAAGCTCGCAACCCGCTGCATTATTTCCGCGCGTTTGCCATCGGGAATATAGCCAAGTACCTGAGCCGCAATATCATGCTCAAGCACCGATAGAATGATCGCAATAACTTGAGGGTGCTCTTTACTAACCATCTCGCCTATCGATTTAGCATCCATCCACTGCAGTATTTCTAGTCCTTTACTGGACGCGGGCGGCATGATTTTTCCCAAAACTGTGCCGCCTTTTCGTCACCTAAAGCCCGTTTGAATACATTTTCCACATAACCCGGGGTACCCAACCCGAGATTAGTCTGAGTTTTTATCGTGGACACAAAATCATCTAAAACAAGATTCACTAAATCCTGAGACAAATCAGCTACACCTACCATCGCGGTACCAACCGCATTGACCTCTCGTGGGGACATAAATCGAATCACATCCGCAGCTTGTTGTTCGCCTAAAAGCAACATGATAACTGCTGCTCTGTCAGTCCCTGACATACGATTGAATTCTTCCTGTAACGGCGAAATCTCCGGTGTCTCTTCTACAGCTGCTTTACCTTTTTTGGCTTTTGGCTTTTTTTCTTTGGCTGTCTCTTTAGCCATGTTAACCTCTCCTATTGGCTTTTATGCTGGTCGAACCATTTTCTTGAGAACGTTGGCGACGCGGCCGGAATCGTCAGCTACCAATAGCCTAACAAGCGCAACTTTGTCATCATAGGTATTAGCGGTATCTAACATATCCGCAGATATCGTAGCCTTTTTAGGCTTTAATTTAGCTCTGATGTCCTGCAAAGAGTTATTGTCTCCCGTCTCGAGCATACTCAATTCAGCTTGTGTTAACTCGCCGTCTTTTCCTAAGGACGATGCAGCGGTTAAAGTGGGGCCAAGAAGTGATTTCATAGCTGGCCTGATAACAACAAGGACTAATACGATAAACGCCACGGCCGCTCCAATACTTTTGATCATACCAATCACCTGAGTATTTTCGTACCAGTTGACTTCCGCCTCTTCTAAGAGCATTGGCACTTCAAAAGGAGTCGCAATAATTGTAACAACGTCGCCTCGTTTGGCATCGAAGCCCACTATGCCTTTTATTAAATTAGTAAAACGCTCAAGGTCTTCCTCTGAATAACCTCCGTTGGTGTCGGCCTGATTAGATTCATCCAACTCATCTGTACTGACAGATCGCTGTGTCTCATTGATTACTACCGCGACGGAGATACGCTCCAACGTCCCACCCTGCCGTTTCACGTGCCTAACGGCTCTATCCATTTCATAATTACGTGTTGTCTTACTAGTGCGTGTGTTCAGATCTGCTTCTGCTTCTGGTGCACCGCCATCAGTGTTAGAAGCTGCACCAGGAATTCCAATTGCTTGGGCTGAAGAATCTTGCTCCAAAGAAACAATCTCAGAACGAGCAAGCGGTCCATTATCATTACCGTCATATTCCTCAAACGTAGATTCAATTTCGGTAAAATCTAACTGAATATCTACCTCTGAGCGAATGTTTCCTAACCCAACAACTGGTGTCAAAAAAGCGTCTATTCGATTTCGATAGGTTTCTTCCATACTTTGCTTGTGAGACATTTGCTCAGAATTCAGTTGCATAGATGCAGAATTATTAGCATCGGTCAGTAGTTTGCCCCGCTGATCAACCACAGAGACAGCATCGGCGGATAGGTAAGGAATACTTGAGGCAACCATGTGAATAATCGCCTGCACTTGAGATTCTGATACTACTCGTCCTGCATACGGAGTTAAAACGACGGAGGCTTTAGCTGGCGTCCGGCTGCGCACAAATACGCTTTGCTTGGGGGATGCTAAATGAACCCTTGCTGACTGTATAGAAGAGATTTGAGTAATACTCTGAGCTAATTCATGCTCGATTGCGGAGACATACCTCACCTGTTCCATAAATTGACTAGTAGTCATGGAGCTATCTTCATTTAAAGCTGCCATACCACCAGCCGCCGCGCTTTGCGGTAATCCCCGAGACGCTAAAAATAATCTTGCCTCATGGTACCGGTTAGCAGGAACTTGTAACTCACCCGTTTTACTGTCAATTTTCGCACTGAAGTCTGACCCCACAAGTGCTGTATAAGCGGCCTGTCTGTCTGCCTCGGTTAGCCCGGGATAAACTGCTCTATGCGGGGGTGTTTGAATCCAACTGTACGCTAACAGAAATAAGGCTGCGGCCATCAAGGCAATCATCGCAGGCATTGCTTTTTGAACTGCAGGCTGGGCGAAAATATTACTCAAACCACTTGTCGCTGCCACTTGCGTTGCAGAATTAGCCCCTGAATTTGTTTGCCGGGTCATATCTTGCGCACCACTTGCCTGAGCAAGAGAATTGTTATCTGCCGCTACAGTTAAGTCGCCTGGATTTGCTAATGTCGTTGCCATTTAATTCATCTCTCCCCAGTTTTACACTGGCATGTTCATAATTTCTTCGTACGCTTTTAATACTTTATTTCTAATTTGTAATGTCGCTTCAAATGCTAAAGATGACTTCTGCAAACCCATCACAACGTCAGTTAGAGGTATATCATCGCCGCGTTCGTAGGCATTTCGAAGTGCCTTTGACGATTGTTGTGTTGCATTGACCTCCTGAAGGGCATCCTTGATAGAGTCCGTAAAAGCGCTTGTGTTTGTGGTGCGCTCTAAACTCATATCACCAGAATTTACACCACTCGAAGCTTCTGCCTGATACTGCCTAATTTGACTCAAAACTGATTCAATGTTGCTCATACTTGTGGGATTAACCATAAATTTCTCCTAATGCTTATCTAGCGTATGCTCGCGTGACTGACAATCCTTGTTCGCGTAAACGCTGCAGTTTATGCCTCAATGTCCTTGTGCTTATCCCTAAAACCTCTGCTGCCTGATCACGATTTCGAGATCGTTCCAGTGCAGCCATAATAGTTCGGTACTCGCTATTTCTTACCGTGTCTATCAACGGTTCCGTTTGATTCGGCATCCCCTGTACTGGAAGACCATGAGAGCTGGTCATCCCCTTAGATACTGTTGGCGAGAGTGATTGAAAAGAATCTACTGAGTTAGTTATGTCATCAAATAAAAGGTGTTCAACGTCTATTGTTTTCTCTTGCGCCATCACCATGGCACGAGTGATCACATTTTGTAACTCTCGCACATTACCTGGCCAGTGGTGATCAAGAAGACGTTCTTTAGCCCTTAGAGACAGCGTTAAATCTGGATTAATCACTGCCTGCTNNAGAACAAATTGCTCTGCGAGAGGAATAATATCAAGTGGCCTTTGTACCAAATTCGGCAAAGTAATTTTAAACGCACTCAATCTNAAATACAGATCTTCGCGGAATCTGCGCTCGATCATTGCCTCTTTAAGGTTTTGATTAGTCGCCGCAACAACGCGTATATCTAAATCGATTCCTTTCTGCCCGCCCAGCCGCGTTACCGTGCGCTCTTGCAATACCCGCAGTAATTTAGCTTGGAGGTTGATAGGCATTTCACCAATTTCGTCAAGGAATATCGTTCCAGCTTGCGCTTGCTCGAACAAGCCGGGTTGAGCATTTGTGGCTCCTGTGAAGGAGCCCTTATCATGCCCAAATAACATATCTTCGATTAAGTTTTCTGGCATCGCCGCGCAATTAAAGGCTACAAACGGGCCTGCGTGCCGGGGCGATGCATCATGGATAATTCTGGCAACTACCTCTTTCCCAGTTCCGGTGGCTCCCGCGAGCATTACCGTCACGTCTACCTTTGC
>JGI24539J26755_10000754_pt1 | contig 15277 bp, 10 predicted proteins | sample NorSeaMetagenome_2_FD_26755 | JGI IMG/M metagenome (IMG submission 26755) | reverse complement strand
TTTTCAACCTCTGATCAGTCAGCTGTTCGGCATGTTTTGATTTCATTTCCTCGAGTTCTTGTCCATGAGCTCTTCTGAGAGTTTCGATGGATTCATCGTGTGCTGCTCTCACTTCATTTAACTCTGTGAGATGCGCAGTAGCAGCTTCCGCCACAGCAGCTTTGTGTGCAGATTCCATAACCTCCAACTCTGCAGCAGCAGCTGCTGCTCTCGCATCCGCGTTTGCCGCCACATCTGCAATTGCTGCCTTATATTCCTCATGTTTTGACACAAAGGCGGCCTCATGGTTTGCGCTCAGCTCGGCGATGGTGTCTCTGTGTTCTTTCATTTTCACCTGAATAGCCTGTGCATGTGCAGCTTCTAGTTTGGCCACTCTTCCGTCGTGACTCTGCTTCTCCTTCATAAGAGCTTCGTGCGCCAAATTTTCNATATCGGTTCTTTGCTTCGCGAGATCAATAGAATGAGTTTCAGCGGAAGCAGCAACCTCTTTCGTGTGAACATCTTTCATTTCAGTGACCATCTTGTCGTGAGAAGCGACCAATTTTTCCATTTCACCCTCGCGAATTTCGGTTGTGGCAACAAGCAANGCAGCGTGAGATTTCTCAATCTCAGAAATCTCGATTCTGTGAGCTGCCTTCATCCTGATGAGTTCGTCATCCTTTCTCGCACATTCCTGGTCGTGCCTCTGTGCAGCAGCAGCAGCCTCAGCCTCAATGACGTTCTTCGCATCAGTGATTGCAGTCAACACCTCCTTTGTTTCCGCAGCCTCTACTCGCGCAGCTTCGCTGGCAAGATTGGCTTCTGCGAGCTGCTGCTCTAACCGAGTGCGCAGAGCGTCAAGCTTCTCGATTTGTCCAAACATCTCTTCCATAACACACTTCTGCTCGTCAAATGTAGCCTGTACGCGAAACATGTTCTCCTCCGCGATCTTTTGCTTCGCCTCTGCATTAACTTGAGCGAGAGCTGCTTCCGCGCGCGCGGCATCTGCGTTAGCGGCAGCGTCCTCAGACAGAGCGGCTGCACGCTCCGAAGCATTGCGCTGCGCCTCCAAAATTTCATTCACATGCTCAGTTTCTTCACGCGCAGCGTCAGCAGCTGCACGATCCTCAANAGTCTGCGCGACAAGTTCGCCCTCCTCCAAACGCACTGCACGGAGTTCTTTCATCTCTTTTTCGAGCTGGATCATTTTCCCCTTCGCAGGGTGAATCCCATTTTCTGCTTCCAGCTGTTCAATTTGGTGACGAAGCTGTTGCATCTCAATTCGCATCCTGATAACCTCTGGTGGACACTCCGCCATCTTGCGAAGCGATTCCATCTCCTCCGAATCAGTGTTCTCCACTGATTTCGTACCCTTGGATAATCTCGCTTCCTTGAGGCGAAGAACCATTTTCGTTGACTGCAGGTTTTTATCGAGCCTGCTCGCGAGTTCTTGAACTTCCACGAGTCTTCCTGAAAGCTTCTCTGTCTNCTGCGCAGCAGCCCTCGCTGTGGCTGCGGCCACACGGTTTGCACGGGCTATGTGAAGCTCAAGATCATTAGCACGCAGACGAGCGCGATCTGCTCCTTCACCTGTTCCTTCCGATAGCATATTTCGGAGTCTAGTAACCTCTGCAGCAAGTTCAGCAACGGACCCAACCGCCTCCTCGTTCTTACTCGCCGTTACCTTGACCAATTTGGCTCTCTGCGCAAACTTCAGAGTCGAAAGCGTCTCTTCAACCTGACCAGCTGCCGGACTGACACATGCAAGTAATGTGCAACGAGCCTTGCCTCCAAGAGCCTCCTTAAGAAGGAACGTGAGCTTTGAGTCGCGATAGGGAACATGACGATCCTTCCCGTCTGCAACGTCCACAAGTGCCTTGATGACGTTGCCCAGCGCCGATAGTGACTTGTTGATGGCGGACGCTTCTTTCAACCGAGCCCCCGCGGATTCTGTTGACTTTTGACGCTCTGAGCCAGCGAGATCTACGAGATGAAGGAGCGCAGATCGCTTCTGCAGTGCAGCTCCGGCAAAGGCACGTCGGCGAGACTCAAGGCTCACGGTAAACACTGAGTGCGACCGCGATGATTCTCTGTTCATCTCCGTCATACCAACCCGGCGTCTGTGGGACCCGCGCTGGAATAACTCATAGGTCTCTTCTGCGGAGTAAACAGGCGCCTCTGTCAGACCCTCCACAAATACCCCCTTCTTCTCATGCTCGCGAATGTTCGGTTGCACCGCCGAACCCGGGTCACCGAGCAGGTCAGCCATCGTCTCGTTATATATTTCAAGATACGAGCACTTCACCGTGAACTCCACCTCCGGCTTACCCCGCGTGGNAATGGACTTTCCCNGCGTTCTCGATGACCCGACTTCATCGTTGTTGACGTCCCCGGCGTTCTCATCGTTCTCCGCCGCAGCCTTCTCGTTCTCGATGTGTGCGAAGATGCGCTTGAGGACGCGGGGGATGAGACCGAGCTGCTCTGGATCCTCAGCGGCGTTCACGACGCTCGTCTCGTCAGACATATTCTCAATTTCAGTGTGATCGTCGGGTCCCTGCATCGTGAAAGTCTTACCCGCTCCCGTTTGTCCATAGGCGATGAGGCAGCCGTGGTAGCCCTCCAGGAACGCGTCCGTGACGGGAACGCCAACGCTTTCGAAGATGTCCAGCTGACTGGCATCATGGTCGTAAACATGGTCGTAGCTATACTTGGCGTTGCTCTTTGACGATACATCGATGGACTGACCGCTCGTGTGCACGCCCTTGACATATCCCTGCGTTGTTGAGAACGAGTCGCGGGGGTGAGCCACATCAAAAGGTTCGGCATTTCGTTTTTCCTTCTCGGAGGGGACGAGACTCACCTGCTCTAGCTCTCGTGAGTTTGGAGGACGAACGCGCACGAGTACTTGGATATTATGATCTGCGCCGCCCCGGATAGCGTGCTCGACCGGCACGATATCCATATCGTCGGCCATCTGGTCTGCCCAACTTTCCGATGCTGTTCGAGCGACGGACGTTATGTTTTTTCTCAGTTGTTGGTCGTTCCCCCGCATTTCCCAGCAAAAGTCAAACGAGTTTTCATTTGGTGAAGACAACATCTATCGTATGCGAACCAGTTCGTTTTGTTTGGCATTTGGCGACCTAATAATTTATTGAGAATTCGGGGACCCCTATGTGTTTTATTACTGTCTACGGAAATCAAGAGTTTCGGACGAGTGGCCCCGAACTCGCGCCACGTCCACGTCGTCAAAAAACGATATCGATCCACTCGACAGCCAGACTCCCACGCGCTGCGACCAAGAAGTCACACGAAAAAATGAACGTCATCAGCGTGCCTTCGTTGCGGCCCATCGCGGGACTTTCGCGCGGCGTCAGGCGCTCAGGTGTAGCGAATGCGACCAGGACCTCGGCTGGCGCCAAGACGAGGGCGGGCGTGACCACGAAGGCGGAGCTTCGCGTCAACCGCAGTCACGGGTTCGGCGGCCGGGCGGTCAACATGCCGTTGCGCGCCGTGGGGGGAGAGGATGGCGCCGAGAAGAAGGATACGCTTTCGAGTCTCAGCTCCATCCTGGGAGNGGATGCCGAGGCGGAGGCGGCGAAGCAGAGAGAGGAAGAGGAGAGGATCGAGAGGGAGGTGATGGCTGCGAAGAAAGAGCAGGCTGCCGCCCGAGAAGAGCGAGAGAAAGCCAGCGAGGCAAAGGATGTGTTCAAGCGTGCCGCCACTCCGTCAGCTTCGGAAGATGAGGACATCAGGGGACCTGAAAGGGCGATCGCCGCCATCTGCTATCTTTTGCCCCTCCTCGACGGGCTCAAGTACAGCAAGTTCCTTCTCATGCAGTTTCCCCTCTTCGGGCTTCTTCTTCTCCCCATCAAGCCCGCCATCGACCTGTGGTATTCGCTCGGGTTCCTTCAGATTGTCGTCTTCTTCGCGATGTATCTCGGTGTCGTCAACAACCAGGGGTTCCGCTACTTCACTCGCTTCAACGCTCAGCAAGCCATCCTCCTGGACATCCTCCTGATCGTCCCGGATGTGCTCATCAGGCTCATCTCGGGCCTTGGCGGTGACGACGCACTGCTCACTGGAGGACCGGGCCTCGAGGCTCAGGTGCTGCTGTACAACACCGTCTTCCTCTACGTATACCTCACATCCGTGGCTGGTGCGGGCGCGAGCGCCCTGGGTAAGACCATCAAGCTCCCAATAGTGGGCGACGCATCGGAGCAGCAAACCAGGCAGTAAGGCGACTGACCGGACATGGTCTCAACTTGCGGGGGAGTTTTGAGCAGCGTTGGCATTTGTGAGATCATTCAAACATGTGAGAATTAAACTTCGACTCGCCTTTTCGCCTTTTTTTCGGCGATCCGGTTTCGGGCGGCGCCCTTGCTTCTATCGCGACCAACCTTGCCTTCCTCCTTCATGAATGAAACNGTGCCNCGGGGCACCTTGTGCTTGTTCTTNGCTTTCATGGCATCGCGATGGAACACACCGCCTCCACCGCCCTTACGCACGCGCACCTTGGGTCCACCTGCGGGCACGTTAAGCTGAGCGTCCTTGGCGCTCTTATCTCCTCGAACGTCGGCGAGGACGGCATCCCAAGACAGTCCTTCCTCGCCGTATCCATCGGATTCATCACCGGAATCCTCCTCTTCGGGTTCGTCTTCATCCTCGTCATCGCTCGCAAACTTAGCGAGCGCAGCCTCGTCCAAACCACCGTTTTCGTCGTCAGACAGCGGTACCTCCTCAGAACCCGACTCGTCGCCATCATCGTCGTCATTCACATCCTCCCCGTCCTCATCGGAGACCTCCTCGCCAGACTGTTCATCGTCTGAAGCATCCGCGCCTTCATCGTCATCAGCCGCCTCCTCCTCCTCATCATCCTCTCCCTCACTACCCGAAACATCGCCTTCTTCAACTACATCGGCTTCGTCGTCGTCATCGCCGCGCATGTCTTCTTCGTCGAACATACCATGCGCCGCGGGCATTCGTCGACCCACCTGCCTCATGGTGGCTTCCTTTGCCTTCTGCGACATCGCATCCGCGGCATCCAACTCAGCATCCGCTGCATCCTCGGGAAGTTGGTTTTTGGCTTGCAGACCCCGTCGCATGTGTTCTGGAAGCTGCGGGGGTGGAGCGAAGTAAGGAATGCGACCGCGCTGCCAGTCGTGTAATACCATCTTTGCCGCAGTGTTGAGGTCAGGTTCACCCCCCTTCAAAAGTCGACCAGTGAGCCTCGCCACCTGCTGAAGGAAGTCTTCTGGAGATTCCCATGATTGCACCTTGTATGCACGGCGTAAATAATCAGGCTTGACCCTTGCAACGACATCGGGGATGTGTTCCCATGCATCCTCCAGCGCGCTGATGCGCACCACTCCCTTGAGCACAGCGTCCGTGTCACTGTCCTCGGTGTCATGGTACACGACGCCTGGACAGTCTATGAGGAATATGCGCTTGGTGAGGTTGACGTACTGCCAAACCTTCGTCTCGCCTGGGATAGGAGCTGTTACGCACACCTTCTTAGTTCTCAGCGCGTTGATCACGGAAGACTTTCCAACGTTGGGATATCCAACGAATCCCACTGAGATGTTCTGCTTGTCCATGCGCAAGCGGGAGAACTGGCGGAGCAGCGACAAAACNGCACCCTTACCAAAAGGGTTGGTGACGGAGGCGTGGAACGCCAGCGTTGGATACTCCCTCGATAGTACGTGGAGCCACCTCTTTGTCACCCAGGCGGGGACGAGGTCCACCTTGTTGAGAAGGAGGATGACGTGCTTGTGTCGCTTCATCGCGTCCTTCTTCAGGTGGTACTCGAGGTGATGGCATCTCGTGCCCATGGGATCTCGCGCGTCGAGCACCTGGATAATCACGTCGGAGGAGTCTACCACCTTGTAAAGCTCTCCCCAGATGCGTTTGGACTGCCCTTTCTCGAATAGAGAGCCCTTCGCTGCATCCACGGCGCCATCGTTCTGTCTTACCAAATCACGATCTGTGATTGCGCCAGCTTCGACGCCTTCGGCGTATGCCTCGTTGTGGGCGGCGGCACGCGCTGCCATGGCGGCGAGATCGTCTGTCGCGAGTTTCGGTTTCTTCTGCCGACGACCCGCGCTGAACGTCTCTGCAAACGGGGATGTACCCAAAAGGTTGACGCGCCTCGTACGGCCCTTCTCCGGGTCCGCCAGCAGAGACAGAGGCAGCTTCTTTTGCTTGATGAGCACCGTGTACCCATCCTTCGACTTTTGCGCCATGTCCTCGCGGAACTCCTCGAGCTGCTTTTGCCCGATGACGCGGGTATTCCCGAACCAGCGACGGTCGGGAACGATGCGCGTGCTTGGCAGCTCCTTACTTTGCAGGTCCTGCTTGATGAGCTTCCCTTTCTTGTCGCGGATGGGCTTTTGCTTGTACATCAGTAGGCGGCGCACCGTGGCCGCCGAGCGCATGCTCTGCGAACCTTTGCCGCGACCTTCCTGGCTCATCGAGTGGGTGGGCTTCTTTGCCCCGCCCGAGGCACCCCCGGGGGACTTGCCCCCCGTTGATGTGCGGGATTTCTTGACCATCTCTCCGAACGTCCACCGTCACGGTCGTGATGGTGTGGTGTCGGCGGGGGCGGCGGGCGGAAAAAGACAGGAGGAGATGCTCCGTTTTCCGAAAATTAGTTCACCGAAAATTGTGCTATGGTTTTCTGGTTTCCGACGTGTGACCAATAGTCAATTAGACTACAGGTGATCTGAATTGCTACTCACGGCGATGTTGATCTGAGAAGCGGTTTATGGTTAACGACAAATTTGCCTTGGAGGAGCTCATATACTCCTCGGACCCTACCTCGATGACCATTCTGCTGCTCGCTGACGACGCCAGTCACGCGGGCTGGCCGGGTCAGCTCATCCGCGCCGATATCTTCGGTACGGCACTCGGTCATAAGCGCGCGAATCGGCTCGCCAGCGGATCGCCCAATCCTCGGGCTGGGACTCGAGCCCCATGATAGCAGCCGGGCTTAAGATCCTTTTGCTCACTGCCATATGGGAGGCGCAGTTTCAGGCTGCCAAGTGGCTCTTCTCTCGCATGCGCAGCAATCCGGAAACGGAGAAGGAACGGGCGTTCCGTCGGTGCGCGCCATCGTACATAGTATCCTACGTACATGCCTTCTACTTGACCTACGCTGGCTGGAAGATTGTTTTCGAGTTGGAGGGAGGCGGACTACGACGACAGGCTTGGCTGTACGCCAATGAAAACGCTGACTTCGTGAACTTCGTGGAGACGAGCACCTTAGTTTTCTTCTGCTACGTCCTTTACGACCTCTTCCACCTTATTTTAGAGTACCCCGACTTGGGGGGGGTTGAGATGTTGATTCATCACGTGGGTTTCCTCATTGCGTCGCTGTTAGCCTACACATGGGGCGCGTACCCGTTAGTACTGGGCTGGCTCTGCACGTGCGAGACGAGCACGCCGATCTTGTCCACGCGGTGGTTTGTCAGACAGATGAAGGATATGGAGACAACCCAACCCCTGCTGAACGCTGCCGCCAAAGGGCTGGGGATGAAGAGCCGAGGTGTGGTGGCTGCAAATCGGATGGAATACTGGATAAGCATAGTGTTTCTCGCTGTGTTCATTGGGGTCAGAGTACTGGGTTATGCATGGAGCCTCGTTGGGCTCGGCAAGGTGATCTTCAGTGGTCGTCGTCTAGATGCGTTCATACCCATTCCCGTTAGGTACGTGCTATGGGGGTTGACGCTTTGCGGATTCGTGCTAAACCTGATATGGGTGAAGAAGATCGTGGCAATCGTTTTTTCCGAAGATAAAAGGAAATGGCTGCGGAGCGATGTGGAACACGAACAATGACCGGAGAGGGAGAGAGGANGCAGCACAAATTAAATTAGATAACACTTAACATTTCGTGATCATTGTCTCAATCATCGACCGTAATTGTCCAAGAATGAGCTTCTACGGGCGCCACCTTCCCTCTGCCACGGAAGCCCACCGCCGCCAGCATTTGGAGGAGTTGGAGGGGGGGGTCCACCAGAGTTGCCGCCTTGTTGTCCAGCATTAATGCTACTCGGGGTTGCGAATCCCGTGGCAATAAGTGTGACCTGGAGCTCGCCCTTGTACTGATCGTCAACCACGGCGCCAAAGATGATGTTCGCAGTCGGATCTGCGAGGCTGGTGATAACCTCGGAGACGGTGTTGATCTCCTGGAGAGTGAGGTCGGACCCACCGGTGATGTTGTACACGATTCCGGTGGCGCGATCGATGGAGTGCTCGATGAGAGGAGCCGAAATAGCCGCCGTGGCAGCCTCTTCAGCGCGATTCTTGCCCTGCGCGACTCCAACCCCGAGCATAGCGGTGCCCGAGCCCTTCATCACNGTCTTCACATCTGCGAAGTCGACGTTGACGAGGCCGGAGATGGTGATGATATCAGAAATACCCTGCACACCCTGGCGCAACACGTCATCCGCGAGAAGGAACGCCTCTTGAAGAGGCGCATCATCCATCACCACGTCCAACAGTCTATCGTTNGGGATGACGATGAGGGTGTCCACATTGGCCCTGAGCTGCTCGATCGATTCCTGAGCCTGGGTGAAGCGACGACGACCCTCGAATGTGAAGGGTTGAGTCACCACCCCGACAGTCAAATTACCGGCCTCACGTGAGAGACGCGCCACCACGGGGGCCGATCCGCTTCCGGTACCACCGCCCATCCCGGCAGTGACGAAGACGAGATCAGCGCCCTGCACTGCATCCTGGATCTCAATGGCAGATTCCTCCGCAGCCTTCTTGCCGAGCTCCGGGTTACCGCCGGTGCCGAGGCCACGAGTGACCTCCTTCCCGATCTGTATCCGGTTATCCGCCTGGCTCTGAACCAGTGCCTGCGCGTCAGTGTTCAAGCTCCAGAATTCAACGCCTTGCAGCCCGCTGTTGATCATCCGGTTCACCGCGTTCCCTCCGCCACCGCCGCAGCCGATCACCTTGATGCGGGCCTCCGAGACGCCGCTCATTTCCGCCCGAACAACTGGCATCGCAGCTGCCCGGCGAGTAACGATACGAGTTTTAGATGCGACAGACTTGGTCACGTGACGCCTTGAGCTCAGCCGGACGCTGGCCGGGGCCAGCAGACTCACACTCATCGTAAATTGGGGCCAATTGGTGTATAAAAACGAAGAGCTGTGTCCTCTCGNAGTTTCAACAACCTGCCANGTGCGCACGAATCACGACGCGCTCAATGGTACACGAGAGGGAATCTCCGTGTCGATAGCCCGTGCTCGAGCGAGTATGACCCGCGAATGCTCCTCGTCCACTCCCGATCTAAAAGGTTATCTTGCTCGGTAAAATTAACTCCGTTCTCGGAAATCTCAATGTCGACCTGTCGACGTCAATCTTTGCACGTGGGGCACTGGCAGCCGAAAAACAGAGCAGGGATTTCGTCACTGAATGGACTCCAATAAATGTGATTGACACAACTTCTTCGCGTCTATCGTGCTAGGGAAACGTCTACTTCCTCACGGGTTAGAGATGCCCAAAACCTTCGCTCGTAGGCCTCTGAGCCCATCTCAACAAGTCTGGACGCGCACCTCTTGGAGGCCCGAAAGGTGAAGTTTGTGGACTGCAGTTGTGCGAGCGAAGCACCGGCACGCCCCGTCGCCGACCATTCCATGGCGCCGACCGTGGTGGTCAATCGACCGGAGCTACCGCCCTCGTTGCTGACGCTTATCTGATGCCCACCTCTTCGGCCCTCGCGCCTCACCCGACTCCTCACCGTATCCTCGTCCCCTTCAGACTCGTCGTCGCCGCGAAAGATTTCCTCCGGCTTGGAAGCAAAAGACGCAACCAGGAGCGCACGACGCTCGTACAGTATATCCACCAAATTGATAAAACGTCTCGCTTGATTCTCGTTTTGCACGGAAAACGTAGGAATGTTGTCGATGGTAAAGACGTCCACGTGATTCGCGAGTTCATTGTAATCGGATGCGCCAAGAGGCCCGGAGCAAATGTCGTCAAAGTTGAACCGCGCGCATCGACCTGAGAGTTCTGGCACCGTTACCCACCGTCCGGGCGCCACGGGGATGCGATCACTACCAATACTCTTCTCTTCTAAATACGCACCGCGTAGTGACCGGTCCGCGGCGACAACTTCATGCCACAACCGATCTAACTCGGTTGGTGCACCACCACCGGAGATGAGAGTCGACGTGACGCCCGCCGCCGCAGAAGGCAGCATTTTGGTCGCAGCTCTTGTCGTTGAACCTTGGGGAGATCCTCGGAGCACAATATCGGAGCGGCGGTAGTCAATGTCGTTCGACTTCCCGTCAGAGGCGTTCAGGCTGATCACATCGCACTGCTTTTGCAAGGTGTTGATAAAAGGGAGGAACGCTGACCTGTTTATGCCACCCAGATACAGCTCTTCCGGTGCCGAGTTAGAGGTCGCGACGAGTACGCCGCCGAGATGGAAAACTCGTTCAAAAACTCTCTTGAATACCAGGGCATCCGCAACGTCAGCGAGCTCAACCTCATCGAAACACAGCACAGGATGCACAGAACACAAATCTCGAGCAACCGCAGAGAGTGGGTCCTCTTGGCCTCTCTTCGCGTGTAAGCGACGGTGCATTTCAGCCATGAAATCGTGAAAATGGACCCTGCGCGCAAGTCGTGCGACATCAGGAGGAAGTGTCGTGTAAAACATGTCCATCAGCATGGTCTTGCCGCGCCCGACGCCGCCGTGCAAGTACACCCCGCGTCTGTGCCCATGCTGTCCAGCCTCCTTCACGTACTCTGCGGTCGCCTCGCCAAGCAGGCGATCGCGTAGTGTTTGCAATGCCGAAACTGCCCGAGCTTGCTGGCAATCGCCGCCGATGATCTGTCCCGCCCGCACACGGCGCTCGAACTCTTCATGCGGACCCACTGATCCCGGGTCCACGTCCACCGTGTCCACCGAAGAACTCGGAGATGCGAGCGCGTTCGGAGTTGCGAGCGCGTGCGCGAGTCGACTTGAAGACGCAAGTGATGCCGAGACGACACCACAGCGACCGAATGATGATACGCGCAGGAGATTACAGATCATCGATGACTCACCACCGCCACCCGCCTCTGGCAGAGCCCGTCTGGCCGCCCTACGTCACCAAAACTTCCTCTTCCGAGACGGAGACGGAAANAGATCGACCGTCGTCGTCGAGATTCGTGACTGTTTGGCAGTGCAAATAGGAATGGCAAAAGCAAATTAGCGCGCTTTCTCAGGATAATGAAACTAAAACTTCCAGTGAATTTGGTTTTGCGTTTAACTACGGTTACAAGTGCTCCTCCAAGCTCCCTCCTCCACCGCCCTTTTACTTGGTCCAAAGTCTCTTGGCTGTCTTCGTCACGCCCTCGCCCTGCACGTTCAACTTCAACAGGCCCGCGAGCGTCAAACACGTGACTCCGAGCAATCCAGCGCGCGTCGCAGGTGCCACAGCTTTGGGAACGTAGTCCGAGATGACCTTCGGGTGGAAGGGAAAACGACGTCAGCAACGGACAGAGATAAGAAGGCGGCACTTTGAATACTCACGAAGTTGAGACCGATGTGGGAGTGCACGGGGAGCGCGACACCCAGCGCCAAGTCGATAGGCATAACCCCTCCAGGGATGACCATTGCCGCTGGTACCAAACCTGCGAGAATGAGCGGTACGTTCAGCATACAGAAAACTTGCCAAAAAAGCGAGGAAAGTGACGGATCCCTAATTCGAATCTCGCGAAGGATGTACTTACCCGCGAGAGCGAAGCCCGACGCGTGATATATTTTCATCATGAGCGCGCCACGGTCAGCTGCGAGAGCGATTTGAGAATGGAAGTTCGATTTAGTGCTGTGCTGGTGGGCAAAACGAGCTGCTGAGATTACACTAATCGATGCGCCCGCTTTTACAACGTCGTCCGGAGGACGGTCGCGGGGTTGAAGAGAAATTTGCACGCACCAGCTAAGATACCCGCCATCTCGAGTCGCAAGATTCGTTAAGTACCACTTGCTGTCACGAGGGAACGCACAAAACGGCGCTCACGAGGGTTTGGATACGCGCGACCGTGCGAGGGGTTGTGGCCAAGATATTTTCAGGCGCAGGTGAGAAAGTTGACGACAGACGCCAGTTACACACGGGTAGTTGGGACCCACGCTGCTCACTGCGCACATCGTCGACAACATAACCAGGAGAACAGTATACGGCACTCTAAAAGAGACCAACTTGACACATATCCTGTGAGGGTGAAGCCCTTGTTGCTCTCGCAGCGTCAGGAGTCCCTCTCCGTGTTGGCGTCGGCAGTGCAGGACTTCAGCAATCCGTCTCGCCAAATGGAAAACCTCAAGGCATCGACCCGTCTGCGTCTCTTCTTTTCGATGAATTTACTGCAGCTAACTTTTACAACAACTGACGATCCACCATCAATTCGGCTTCGCAGGCTTGGTTGCGTTCGAGTGGATTCTGGTGGAACGAAGACGCCGTCGAGCTCGGCTGTGTGGTCGATGATTCGGAGAGAAACAAAACGTCCCGAGTCGGCGTGCGCGCTCGTCGCGACATCGATGTTGGTCAGTGTAGTGTTTCAACACAGACGTTCCAACGTCAGCTTCTTTAAAGTTTGCTGACACGCTTTCCATTTCTTCTTCTCATCCTCAGGCGAAGTTGTGGCACGGATTCCAACGTCAAAGTGTCTCACCTGTGAAGGATGCCTACACAGCAATCTAGTTCGTGACTTGGAAACGTCTCTGGGGAAAGGAGAATGGCTCGCCTTGCTCGGGTTCGCGTTGCTTCTTGAACGTAGGATAGATGCACGGAAATCTTCGAGTTTGAACGCCTATCTCAGGTTCTTGCCAGCAGCCGAAAAAGGAGTGACGGCGTTGTGGCCAGACGACAGGAAAAGATTTCTTGCGGGGACGGATGTAGAGCAGGCTCTGCGCGATGAGCGAGCACAAGCGAAAACAGAGTGGGAAAAACACATACAACCGATGGTGTTGAGTTCAGAAATCAGCAAGTCAGGATTGACATTTGAAGATTACTTGGCTGCTCGGTCTGTGGTTTCTTCGAGGGCGTTCACCATCAGTCCTGAAGTCGGTGTGGGGCTGGTGCCCATTGCGGATTTGTTCAATCATCGCACAGGCGGTCATCATGTGCTCCTGGCGGACATAAACGACGAGAGTACAATACCAAAGAATGCACGTCCCCCACCATCAAATACACAGGGATCTAGCGTGACCTACATGTATGTCAAGGTTGTGAGGAGCGCAAGGAAGGGTGAGGAACTGTTCAACTCCTATGGAGAACTTGGAAACGCAACACTCCTCTCTTCTTATGGATTTTGTCAGGTGGACAACCCAGGCGATCGGGTGACATTTGGAATACCCGCCCTTCGCGCGGCTGCGGGTCTTTGCGGTGTCGATGGTTTACAGATTGCATCTCGTCTTCGATGGTGTGAAGCTAACGGGGTTTGTCGGGAAGACTCCACGTTTCAGCTAAAAGCTCGTTCGCCCCCGCCTGATGGGATGCTGTTAGCTCTTTGGGTTCTCGCAAGTTCACCGGATGACTTCAGCAATTTCACCAGCTCGTCGCAGGGCAACGTNTCTGGCACAAAANACGTGGCCCATTACATCTCTGAGGCACAAAACTATGGTGGGTTGGAAAACGCAAAAGCTTTGCAGATATTGATAAAGATGCTACAAAGACGCAGGTCGCTTTATGCGAGCACTCCGAGTGACGATTCCGAGTGGGCATCCGATTGTTCAATTCTCGTTAAATCCGAGCTCGAGATATTATCCGATTGCGAGAGATGTTTAGATGAGAAGCTCGAAGGCAAGCTCGAAGCTGGGAGTGCCGGTAGGAAACGAAAGGTTGGTGAATCAGGCAATGCTACCACAACGTCGGAAGCCGCGTTCTCCCTTTTTGATTAATAATGAAGTAGTTTTAATACAGTTTACGCTAGTCCAGTCAGCGTCGTCATGAGTATCCACAATCGAGCTCCCAGAAGGTTATTCGATAACCTCGCTCCGACACTCGCAAGCCGCGCCGCATTCTGCGGCAACAAGGAATACAAAACGCGCTCGATCCCGTTGACAATCTGATAGCGCGTGTTGGCACTGATACCCATGTGAAGTGCACCCGTCATGAGGGCCCGGGATAGGTACACGGGCGTGAAGAGCTCCATTTGGCCACTGAGCAGTAGCGCAAGTGCCATCGAGAAAGTGCAGCTCAACGCACCCACGAAAGCGTAGAACTTGCCCTTGGCGAGGTAGCATCCGATCCTCTGCGCCAACGTATAATCACCCTCTTGAAAGATGTGCGCGATTTCCGGCTCATTTGACTTCTTTTTAGTCTCGGTACCGTCCTGCTTCACGGGTGCGAGGCAGTAAACGAGGATGATATCGTTCACCGCGGCGGTGAGCATCTGGCACAGAACTTGGAGCTGCGCCCCCAGCGCCCACTGCAGCGGGTTCCCTCGTACGCCGATATTGACCAGCAACGTCATCACCTCGTCCAAACACACTTCAGCCCCGAGCTTGAACGGGAAGTTGGGATCCGCAGCTATCCTCATCCGCAAGCCTCTGACGAAGCCTGCGACGAAGCCAGCGGGTGCACCGCTCGAAGGTATTGGTGGTTCCGGTTCGGCATCCTGCGAGACGCTGGCGGCGGCATCCCCCGTGGACCTAGGCACGACATGATCGCGCACGTGCCTGAGAGGATTGCGCCTGCGCGATAGCGGCGCGGCATGGCCTACTAAGGCCCGGGCGTCACGGCCGTTGACGGAAGATGGGGAGGAAGCCGCCAGGGAAGTAATTACACCCTCGCGACTTTTTTTTAGGCGCCTCGCCTGCCCGCCTAGGTCATATCGATCCGCGCACTGCGCACGAGCGCCTCGTCGCACAGCCGGAGGGATGCCCTGATGGGTCACCGACTGGAAAAGTAAGCCAGTCGTCATCTTTCGAGTCCCGAGCGGCAAGGGGAAGACTGTTTTGTTTCTCCGCGGGGGGAGGAAGCTCTCCGAGTGTGATTGAGTGCTAAAAGTTTATCCGAAAGTCAATCGGCAGGCGGCACAGGCAGACGGGAGGCAGTTGGGCAGTTNGGTGTTTGGTGGACCTGGAGGAAAAATCAATTGAAAAAATGGCGCCAGGTGTCAGTCACGGATTTTTACCCGTCGGTTTGTTGAATTCACTCTTCCCCGTCTGTCCAACGCACTCCACCCCGCAACCGCCGGGTCCTCCCGAGGCGCCTGAACGACAACAAACGAGACATGTCCATTCCTAAAGTGCCGCCTGGGTTCCTCGAGAGGAATGTTGCTATCCCTGGGAAGTTCTACGTGAACA
>JGI24539J26755_10000753_pt1 | contig 15278 bp, 14 predicted proteins | sample NorSeaMetagenome_2_FD_26755 | JGI IMG/M metagenome (IMG submission 26755) | reverse complement strand
AACAACGTAACCTATGGAGTGGCAGGTGACACTATTGGATATTGGAAATTTTTTCCAGCCCAAGATGATGAAAATGATAAATGGGGCTGTATACCCATGTGGGGATTTGCAGAAATCATCCATTCAAATAACAAGGCCTTAAATATTGGTGAACGCATTTTTGGCTATTTTCCTGCTGCAGAATCATTAATATTAAGCCCAGTTAAAGTCTCTGATCAAAATTTCAGTGATGGTACAGAGCACCGCAAAGATTTGCCCCCTGTTTATAATAATTATCTCAGACTCGCTGGAGATCAAAACTATGATGCTGCTATGGATGCGATCAGAGCGCTTTTATTCCCTCTTCATATTACAGCATTTTGTTTGTGTGACTCTTTAGCAGAAGATTCATATCTTGGAGCATCTCAGGTAATTATTATTAGCGCCTCAAGTAAAACTGCCATTGGCCTAGCTCAAGGCTTAGCCGATGTAGAGGACGTACCAAAAATAATTGGATTAACTTCAGCAGGCAATGCAGCATTTGTAGAAAGTTTGTGTTGTTATGACGAGGTGATTTCATATGATGACCTTAGTAATTTAAATTACTCAGCAGAATCTGTAATGGTTGATATGGCAGGCAACCGAGAAATTTTAGGAACCCTTCATGGAGAGTTGGGAGATAACATGCTTAAGTGCCTTACTGTAGGTATGACACATTGGGATAATGAAACAACTGCAGAGGATGCTTTGGGTCAAGCGATGCTAAGAGACAGAACAGAATTCTTTTTTGCCCCAGCGCATATTCAAAAACGCATAGGTGACTGGGGTCATGAAGGCTATGCTAAAAAAACAAACTTATTTATGAATGCTAGAGGGCTGCAAAGTAAAGATTGGATGCAGGTCAAAGAAATTTCCGGGTTAGAAAATTTTACTAGCACTTACGAAGATGTAGTTGCAGGAAACATTAATCCAAATGAAGGCATTATTGTTAATCTAAAAAATGCTTAAAGAATTTATCCTTCAACCTTTTTCATCTGATATTAATGATCAAGATCTAAAATCTATTTATGATCTTAACCAGGCTAATGTGCCTGAAGTTGGCTCATTGGAAGATACGTTAGCATTATCTGAGCTTATAAGAATGAGCAGTTTTAACCTTTCTATTAAATTTAATGATGAAATAGTTGGTTATATTATTTGTTTTAAAGAAGGCTCTAAATATCAATCTTTAAATTATAAGTTTTTTCAAGAAAGCATTGATGAGTTTTTATATATAGATAGAGTCGCTATTAAAGATGGCTTTAGAGGCCAAGGTTTAGGAACTATGATTTATGATTCTATTTACGTTAAGGCAAACAAGAGTAATGTGCCTCTTTTATGCGAAGTAAATACCAGGCCTGTAAATGAACCATCACTCAAGTTTCATGCAAAAATGGGCTTTAAGGAGTGTGGAACTAATGATTTTTCTTACAACAGCGTTGTTTATTTNAGGAGAGATAATGGAGCCTAATTTTCAAGCATTACAAGTAATAGCAGAAGTAGCATTAGGGATAGTTGGGTTTTCTGCAATACTTATTGGTTTAAGCAGAGCCTCTGATGGCTTTAGCTTACCAGATAACTTTAGAATTCAATTATTAACTTACTCCGCATTCTCTGCAATGTTTTGCGCTTTACTTCCTTTTGCAATTTATACGAATACAAACCCTGAACTATCATGGACAATTACAAACTGGATACTCTGTATAATATCCGTATTAGGCTTATTAACGTTTCCTAAGCGTATGCTAGCTCTGAGAAAGGAAGGTTATAAAAAACTTTTCCCTACTCAAGTATTTATATTTCAAACTTCAGTATTATCAGCAATATTCTTGATTTCTGGCTTAATGATTCTGGGATATATAAAAGCTAAAGCTAATTTTTACGTTATTTGTCTTATGCTATTTCTCCTACAAAGCGCATTTGCTTTTATAAGAACTATGTTTGTAAGAATAAAGTAGTTTAGTTAACTTTAATTTTTTTAATTTCAGCATCAAGATCATAATCCCAGATCCCCTTTAATCGCATTGAAATAATGGGAGTATATTTAAGCATCAGGTTCCTTAAAAAAACTAGAAAGGCATTTTCCATGTGATTCAACTTACCTTGCATCTTTGAACTTGCATATATTTTGTTATTTCTTTTAAACCTAAGGTTTTGATAGAGAACTTGAGTAGTTTCGAAGNCGCCATTTGATTTTTTTATTAAACCAGCAAAAGCATAGCCATCCTCAATTGCCATACAGCCTCCCTGACCTAAAAAAGGCACCATTGGATGCGCAGCATCACCAAGCAGGGTTATATTTTTTGAGTACATTGATTTTGAAGGCGCTCTCTCATAGATACCCCATTTATAAATATCAGTACTGGAATCAAGCATTGAAAACACACTACTATCATAGTCTTTAAGATCGTCTATTAAGGCAGCCTTGGAGCCTTTTGTTTTCCAAGAGTCATGAGCACTTTGTTTTGTTTTTATAACACCAACAAAACTGGTTCGACCATTATTGTCGATTGGGTAACTTACAATATGCGACTTTGAACCAAAATAAAATTGAACCTCTTTGTTATTTGAAAGACCAATGCCACGCCATGCACTATAACCGCTATACACTGGTGCACCCGATGAAGGAAAATATTGTTGTCTTATTAAAGACCTAATCCCATCACAAGCAAGAACATGCTTTACAGAATAATTATCACCATTTGTAAACGAAATATTACATGCATCTTGATTTAGATCTTTATATTCGTGCTCAAATGCTATCTCACCCCCAAGCTCGATATATCTCTTATAAATGACATGAATTAGATTTTGTCTGCTGGATGTAATGACCTGTGTATCTAATGTTCTAAGCTTAGTATTTAAATAATTGAAAGCAGCATATTTAGGAACAAAAGAGCTCTTTATAAAATCATCTTTTATACCAAGTTTGTCTAAAAGATTGAGAGCATTTGGAGAAATTGAAATACCAGCACCATATTCACTTATCTCATTGCCTCTCTCAAAAACTATAGTCTTTATGCCCTGAAGACGAAGTGCACAACCAGCAGTTAACCCAGCAATGCCGCCTCCAATAATGCCCACATGTGATGAAAAATTTTCCATAAATTCATTATCATCTCTATGGATTTTTTTATCAAAATTAAACTTTTTTAATTCATAAAATTATTTTTTAAATAAGTATTTACTTTTTTAAAAAACGGCAGATAATGATTTTCTTTTTTTAGGAGGCATAGTGGATTCTTTAACAATTTTACAGATTGGGAGCGTGTTTTTTGGCACAATTTTGGCCGCACCATTAATGATCTCAAAAAAAGTAAATAAAAGAATTATCGGTTATACCGCTATGACTACAGGAAGTTTTTTAGCTATTGTTGTTCAGATATATGCAGGTTTGTATGTTTTTGTATTTGCTAACTTATATTGGCTGCTGAACTCGTGCATTGCCTTAAGAAAAGCTTTTAAGGTTAAGAATCTTAGTTAGGCTTTTTACGCATTCTTATTGATGCAGGGGTTACCTCAACTAATTCATCTTCTTCAATAAACTCAAGAGCCTGCTCTAATGTGTGTTTTATGTGGGGAACTAATATAAGATTTTCATCTGTCCCAGCTGCACGAATATTAGTAAGCTGTTTTGCCTTTGTTGGATTCACAGGCAAGTCATTACTTCTTGAATGTAACCCAACAATCTGTCCTATATAAACATCAAGAGCATGACCAACAAATAGCCTTCCTCTATTTTGTAAATTAAATAATGAATAGGCTAATGTTTTTCCTGCCATCATTGAGTACATTACTCCATTATTTCTCTTAGCCAGCTCGCCAGCCTTTGCTGGACCATAATGATCAAAAACACTGGTCATTATTCCAGTTCCACTTGTAATGGTTAAAAAATGTGACCTAAATCCAATAATGCCTCTTGAAGGAGCTATAAATTCTAATTTAACCCTACCTTTTCCGTCTGGCTCCAAGCTTTTGAGCTCAGCTTTTCTTGGCCCAAATTCTTCCATGATGGCGCCTTGATGTTGCTCTTCAACATCTATAACTATCATTTCATAAGGCTCATGAATTTCACCATCAACTTCTTTTTGAATTACTTGCGGTTTTGCAATTGCTAACTCAAAACCTTCTCTTCTCATAGTTTCTATTAGTACAGATAAATGAAGTTCTCCTCTGCCTGATACGATAAATTTATCAGGACTGTCGCCTTGTTCAACCCTAAGTGCAACATTTGAGATAAGTTCTTTTTCTAGCCTTTCCTTAATATTTCTTGATGTTACAAATTTACCTTCAAGACCAGCAAAAGGGGAATCATTAACTTGAAAGGTCATACGAACAGTTGGCTCATCCACGGAGAGTGCAGGCAAGGCTATAACTTCTTCAGGGTGGCAGATAGTGTCTGAAATATTTAATTTATCTACGCCAGTAATGCAAACAATTGATCCCGCTTGAGCTTCTGAAACTTCAACTCTATCCAACCCTTCATGACCCATAACCTGTAGAATTTTTGCTTTTCTTGTTTTGCCATCTCTGTCTATAACCACTACTTGATCATTAGGCTTAATAATTCCTCTTTTTATTCTTCCAATCCCAATTACACCAACATAACTATTACTATCTAATGCGCTTATTTGAAGCTGAAGAGGTCCATCAACGTTAACCTCTGGCGCTGAGACTTTTTCTAAAATCATTTCAAGTAATGGAGTCATATCAGCAGTCATTTGATCTGGTTCTAATCCAGAAATGCCTTGAATTGCTGAAGCATAGATAACTGGGAAGTCTAATTGTTCATCTGTGGCTCCAAGACGATCAAACAAATCAAAAACTTGATCAAGAACCCAATGAGGTCTTGCATCGTCTCTATCAACTTTATTGATAACAACAATTGGTTTTAGGCCTTTTTCAAATGCTTTTTGCGTTACAAATCTAGTTTGTGGCATTGGGCCGTCAACTGCATCTACTAAAAGAAGCACTGAATCAACCATTGAAAGGGCTCTTTCAACNTCACCGCCAAAATCAGCATGACCCGGGGTGTCTACAATATTAATTAAGTGATCCTGCCAGATAATAGAAGTATTCTTTGCAAGAATAGTTATACCTCTTTCTTTCTCCTGATCATTTGAATCCATAATTCTTTCTGAATCCATATTTTTTCTATCTAGAGTTCCAGATTGCTGCAACAGCTTATCTACAAGCGTAGTTTTCCCATGATCGACGTGAGCGATAATAGCTATATTTCTCAACTTCTCTATAGACATAATTTGGGGTGTTACTAAAAAAGAAATGATTATACGAGAATCTAGCAAAAGTGCTATTAATCAGAGTACTTTATATTAAATGGGTTTGACTTAGAGTAAACTCTAACTTGTACAATTTGCTTCAATTATAGGAAAAAATATGTATATATATGATCAAAAAACAGTTTTAGTAACAGGTGCATCAACAGGCATAGGCTATGCTTTAGTCCAAGAGCTTGCAAAAAAAGGTAGCAAACTGATATTGACAGCAACTGCCAGATCGGAAGATAAGCTTCATACCTTAGCAAATGAATTAAAATCCTCCGGAACAGAGGCACATGTCTTTATTAAAGACCTGTCTAAAATTGGCGCAGCTGAGGAGCTTTTTAATGAGATTAAATCAAGCGGACTTGATATAGATCTTTTAATAAATAATGCTGGTTACGGAAGATGGGGAGAATTAACAAGTATCGATAAGGATGATTATGCAAGCATGATTCAACTTAATATAGTTGCTTTAACTGATTTATGTCATTTATGTATTCCAGATATGGTCTCTAAAGGTGGTGGAGGAATTATTAATGTTGGATCTATGGCTTCCTTATCTCCTATTCCATATGCCGGAATTTATTCTTCAACCAAAGCATATGTATTAATGTTTTCTGAGGCGATTAGATATGAGTATCAATCTAAAGGTATTCAGGTTATGGCTTTACTCCCTGGAGGCACTGAATCAGAATTTGCCAGGGTGGCAACTGAAAAATCTGAAAAGCTAACCCGCAGAATAGAAAAACGAAAAGGATCAACTATAGGTATGCAAACCTCAGCAGAGGTCGCCATTGAAGGTTTAGCTGCATTTGAAAAAAATAAACAATATATTCTTTGTGGAAGAAATAATAGACTTTTATTCAGCTTAACCAAACTTATGACCAGAAAGGGTGTCTTAAACTTTACTGGAAATATGTTTAAGAAAATTGCTGGCTAACTTTAAATTTAAGGAGTTTAAAAATGGAAAAGGTTTTAGTAACGGGTGGTTCAGGTTTTATAGGATTACATTGCATTCAACAATTATTAGATCAGGGTTATGACGTTAGATGTACCGTGCGATCAGAATCTAAAAAACAAGAAATTGTTGACTCAATGATGAAGAATTCATCAAATGCTAACAATCTTGAAGTAGTTATGGCAGATTTGTTAAAGGATGAGGGTTGGAATGAAGCTGTATCCGGATGCGAATATGTTTTACATGTAGCATCNCCTTTTATCTTAGAAGTTCCTAGTGATGAAAATGTATTAATTAAACCTGCAGTGGAGGGGACGTTAAGAGTTCTCAATGCATGTAAAAATAATAAGGTTAAAAAAGTTGTTCTTACATCTTCAGTTGCAGCTGTGGCATATGGCCATAAAGAAGAAAAAATTTATGATGAAAATGATTGGTCGGATACTGGGCCAGGCATAACTCCCTATGCAAAAAGTAAAACCCTTGCTGAAAAGGCTGCATGGGATTTTGTAAATGAGCTAACTGCTGAAGATAAGTTTGAGCTCACAGTAATTAATCCAGTTGCAGTAACAGGTCCTATGCTTACAAATGATATTGGCACTTCTAATGAACTATTACTAAAGCTAGCTGGCGGGCAAATGCCAGCATGCCCTAGAACACACATGGGATTTATTGATGTGAGAGATGTAGCTAAGGCACATATATTTTCAATGAAATCTGAAAAAACAAATGGTGAAAGAATTATTGTTAGTGAGAAAGAAATGTTTTTTGTAGAAATGAGCAGAGCTCTTAATGATGCTGGCTTTAAAAAAGCGCCTAAAAGAGAGATGCCTAATTTTATGGTAAAAGTCATGGCATTATTCATTAAAGAATTAAGCGGCGTTGTTGGCAGTCTAGGTAAAAAATCTATAACTGATAAATCTAAAGCCAAGGATTTATTTGATTGGGAATATATCTCTGCAGAGGATTCAGCAATAGAGGCTACAAATCAATTAACAGCTATGGGCCTCATTAAGTAATTATGTATAACATTTCAGAAATCTCTAAAGAGACAGGATTATCAAAACACACATTGCGGTATTACGAAAAAATTGAATTACTTGCCATAAGAAAAGATGATAAAGGTCACAGAATATACAAGCAAACAGATCTAGGCGCTTTGACCTTTATTAAGTGCCTAACAAAAACAGGCATGGCCTTAGATCAGATTAAAGAGATGAGTAGACTTGCGTTAGTAAATCCAGAAGAGAATGCTGAACGCATTCTTGATTTATTACAAATGCATAAAGAAAAAATACTTTTAGACCTCAAAGAAAGTAAAGAAAGTTTGAAAATGATAGAAGCAAAGATTGAAGTTGCTTTAAATTTATAACCAATAACAGAGAATTTTACTCATATATGGATTCTATTAAAGCAGTTTTTTGGGATTTTGGCGGGGTCATAACTACTAGCCCATTTGACTCATTTAATCTTTATGAGGAAAAGCATAATCTTGAAAAAGATTTTATTCGAAGGGTTAATTCAACTAATCCAGATAGCAATGCCTGGGCTAAGCTTGAACGAAATGAAATAGATCTAGGGCAATTTAATGATCTATTTTTTAAAGAGAGTAGTGATCTTGGTAATCCCATTCCAGGCATAGATGTTATCAGCTTGCTTCAAGGTCAGCTTAGGCCTGAAATGATTCAGGCGCTCAAGGTAATCAAAGGCAATCTTATTCAGGCATGCCTGACTAACAATATTGTGTCTCCTGAAACTCAACTCAGCGATAAGAACGTATCTATTGCTGGTAAAAATGAAGAAATTATGGGTTTATTTGATTTTGTAATTGCATCTAGTGAGCAGAATGTTAGAAAACCTGACCCTGCTTTCTATCATTTGGCTTTAAATCACGCAGGCATAGAGGCTAAAGAAGCTGTCTTTCTTGATGATCTTGGAATCAATCTTAAGCCAGCAAAAGCATTAGGCATGCATACTATAAAAGTAATTAATGCTCACGATGCTCTAAAAGAACTCAATGCAGTTTTACCCATAAATATACTCTAAGGTTTATACTTATATATTCTGGCACACCCAATGTCATAAAAACGCCAGCTAATATAAGGAAGAAAAATGCAGTTAAATATTAAATATGCTTTAGCAATATTTATATTGTGTGGCTTTAATATAAACCTGACTTCTAATGAAGTTACCCCTCAATATAGTGCAACAATAACAAGAGATATATTTGGAGTTCCACATGTTCACGGAGCTACAGATGCAGATGCAGCTTTTGGGTTGGCCTATGCTCAAGCCGATGATGATATAACTAATATCCTTTCAACAATTGACTTAGCAAGAGCTGGATCTGGTTTAAAAAATGGTCGTGATGGAGCTGTAGCTGACTACCTTATTAAAGCTCTTGGAATTAGGGAGTTGGTAGAAGAGAGATATGAGGAAGATTTATCATCTGAAGTTAAGGCGGTGTTAGAAGGTTTTGTTGCTGGACTTAATTATTGGATGTCTTTGAATCTTGATCGAAACATCAAAGATTATTATCCGGTTAATAAAGTTGATTTAGTTTCAAGTTTTGCAATTCAAAATCTTTTCTTTGCTGGAATAGATAGTGCTATTAAAGAACTAATGAATGCGCCCAAAGAAGTTAGTGCAGCAGAGCTTGATAAAGGCGGTGAATCAAGAGCAGTCGCAAGCTTAGTAGCCGGATCAAATGCTTTTGCCTTAAATTCTAATAAAACATCTGATGGCAAAACNAGACTTGTTATAAACTCTCACCAACCACTAGATGGTCCTGTAGCCTGGTATGAAGCTCATGTTTCAAGTGATGAAGGTTGGAATATGATGGGTGGATTATTTCCAGGAGCTCCTTTTGTTTTTGTTGGATTTAATCAAAATATTGGTTGGGGCATGACGGTTAATGGTCCAGATTTAACAGATGCCTTTAAGCTCACAATCAACCCTGAAGATAAAAATCAATATCTACTTGATGGCAAGTGGGAAAATTTTGATATAAAAAATATTGAGTTACCAGTCAAACTCTTAGGACCAATAAGGTGGACTTTTAAAAGAGAAGCTAAGTTTTCTAAACATGGTTTAGTGCTTGAGACTGAATCTGGATCTTATGCTCTGAAGTTTGCTGGCATGAAAGAAATTCGTCAGCCTGATCAGTGGTTTAGAATGAATAAAGCTCAAAATAAAGCTGAGTGGTTAAAGGCAATGGAAATGCGTGCAATCATTTCTTTTAATGCTGTTTATGCAGATAAAGAAGACAATATTATGTTGCTTCACAATACAGCAGGACCGATAAGAAATGAGGCCTATGATTGGACGCAACCAGTTGACGGGACTAATTCAGCATTAATTTGGGATGAAATCACACCTTTTGATGAGATACCTCTTTTAATTAATCCAAATTCTGGATGGATTGTTAGTGCTAATCAAGATCCTTTTAGAGCGTCTGCAATTAAAGATAATTTAAATCGAAGCGACTATTCCAAAACTCTAGGAATAGAAACAAAAATGACAAACCGCGCCTATAGGGTTATTGAAATTTTTGATAATGATAAGAAATTTACTGAACAAGATCTCTTAGATGCAAAGTTTGATAATGAATACTCCAAGGAATCACGATCTATAAAATATCTGCAAAATGTTCTTACACAAGAATATGAAGAGAAAGAGTTTCAAGAAGCTCAAGCAGTTTTAAATGCTTGGGATCTTAAAACAGATAATAATAATAGATCTGCAGCTCTTGGTGTTTGCGTGCTCTCAGAAGAATGGAGAGCATTTATGAATAGGATAGATGCACCAAGCTCAAAAGAAATGTTTAAAAAATGCATTGATGAGATTAAAGGCTCATTTGGCCGGGTTGATCCAAAATGGTCAGAAGTTAACAAGCTAGTGCGAGGAGATCTGGCTCTCCCTATCCAAGGTGGACCAGATACCCTAAGAGCAGTTTATGGCAGACCTCAAGATGATGGAACTCTAAAAGCTGTTGCTGGCGATGGCTTGGTTGTATCTTTATCATGGGATTCTGCTGGCAATCAAGAGAGTCAAAGTATTCATCAGTATGGAAGCGCGACCCAAGACGCATCATCAAAGCATTATGGTGATCAGGTTCAATTATTTGTAGATGAAAAAATGAAACCAACATTTTTCGATAAGCTAGAACTTGAAAAGAATACTGAAAGTGTAATTACAGTTCCATTTAAAGAATAAATATAGAGGAGAGGAGATGATATCAGTTAATCAAAAACCTACAGGATCTAACTTTGGAGCTAAGTCTGAGCCAAGCGAAGTGCTTGCTGGGATAGAATTACATGGGAAAAATGTAATTGTAACCGGTGGTTATTCTGGGATTGGTCTTGAAACAACTAGAGCCTTAAAAGACTGCGGTGCCAGAGTAATTGTTCCAGCTAGAAGAAAAGATGTAGCTAAAACTGCTTTAAATGGAATCATTCCATCTGATGATATTGTTGAGATGGACTTAGCCGATATAAATTCAGTTCAGAGTTTTGTAGATAACTTTATTGATGAAGGCGTATCTTTGGATTTATTAATAAACAATGCAGGGGTTATGGCATGTCCAGAAGGCCGCATAGGAAATGAGTGGGAGCGTCAATTTGGTGTAAATCAAATCGGCCATTTCGTATTAACTAGAGGCTTAATGGGAGTAATGGAAAAGAATGAAGGTTCAAGATTTGTCAGTCTCTCGTCATCTGCTCATTCACTCACAAGTATTTTATGGGACGATATTCATTTTAATGAAACCCAATATGACAAGTGGGTTGCCTATGGCCAATCTAAAACAGCCTCATCTCTTATTGCTATAGAGTTTGATAGATTAATGAAAGATAAAGGGGTAAGAGGTTATAGCGTTCATCCTGGCGGAATTATGACTCCTTTACAAAGGCACCTTGATAATGAAGAAATGGTAGCTTTAGGCTGGGTGAAAGAAGATGGTTCACCTTCCGATATGGCTGCTTCATTTTTTAAATCTACTACACAAGGAGCAACTACCTCTTTATGGTGTGCCACAAATGATGCATTAGATGACATTGGTGGAGTTTTTTGCGAGAATTGTGATGTCGCCGTACTAAAAAAAGAGGTAGACGATTCCATGAAAAGGTTCGTAGGTGTTGCTGATTGGGCTATTGACTCTGAAGAAGCAACTAAACTATGGGAAACAACAGAACATATGTTAAACAGTTAAAGAATAATGAGTTTTTTTCAAAATATAATTTCTTCGATTATGAGTGGCACTCTCAAGAATAATTTATTTGGTGGAGAAGATTTTGGAGTTTTGCATAAAGATATNAATAAAGCGCTTGAATCTGTAATGACTTCTAGCGGAGAAGTGTCATCTTTAGTGTATGCAGAGCATCTTTTAACATTAATTGAGCAATTAAATGATGATGATCTTGTTATTTTTCTAAAAAAACTAGCAGAGAATTATGATATAGATCCTTCAGCTTTGTCAGAAGCATCAAAAGAGTACGCAGCTGATAAAACACAAGCAAATTTAGAAAAAGTATCCACAGCTTCAGAGCCTGACTGGGTCGAATTATTTAGAAGACTTAATACAACACCAAATGGAACAGTTAGATTAGTTAGATTAAGAGAAAGAATTAGAGGTCTTGTTAAAGATAATGCAGAAATAGCATTTTTTAATTCAAGCCTATTAAGTCTTTTTAAAAGTTGGTTTAATCCATCCTTTCTTGTGTTAGAAAAGATAGATTGGTCAACGCCTGCAAACATACTCGAAAAAATCATTGAATATGAAGCGGTTCATGAAATTAATTCTTGGGATGACTTAAGGGCACGACTAGCTCCTGATGACAGAAGATGTTTTGCCTTTTTTCATCCTTTAATTCCAGATGAGCCTCTAATATTTGTTGAAGTTGCCTTATGTAGCAAAATGCCCGAATCAATTAGTGAGATAATCAAGATTGACAGAGAGATAACTGAATACAAAGATATTAATACTGCAGTATTTTATTCAATATCTAATTGCCAAGATGGTCTTGCAGGAATCTCATTTGGTAACTTTCTTATAAAAAAAGTAGCTCANAAATTAAAACAAGAATTAGATGATTTAAATAAGTTCGTTACTCTATCGCCAATGCCTAGTTTTGTAAGATGGCTAGAAAAGAAATCATTGCATGAAGACTTGGATGAAGACAGCCTCATGACGCAAGCAATATTATATTTAACCGAATCTGAGAGAGAAGATAACTCCCCTAATGATCCAGTGGCTAAATTCCATTTAGGTAATGGCGCAATATTAGAAAAAATTAATTTAAATGCAGACTTATCTGATAAAGGAATAATGCAATCAAAAGGTTTGATGGTAAATTATTTATATAACCTAGAGTTGCTTGAAAAGAATCATGAATTATTTTTTAAAACTAAAAATGTTCAGCAATCTGACGGCATAAAATCTTTAAAGAAAAAATTACAAATTCATTAATAATTTTGAGTTAGAATATCGCTGCTAACACAACAAACTAAAACAAATTATGTCATTACCAAAAATTCTTGAAGGCAATTTATCAGTACCTGTTATAGGTTCCCCATTATTTTTAGTCTCAGGCCCAGAGCTTGTAATTGCTCAATGTAAAGCTGGAATAGTAGGATCATTTCCAGCACTTAATGCAAGACCGCAACATGTTTTAGCAGAGTGGATTATTAGAATCAAAACCGAACTTGCTGAGTACCAAGCTGCAAACCCTGATGCAAAAGTTGCACCTTTTGCTGTAAATCAAATATGCCATGGATCAAATGATCGTCTTATGGATGATATGCAAACTTGTGTAGAACATGAAGTTCCAATCATCATCACTTCCCTAAGACCACCAGCTGAGCTTGTAGAAGCTGCACATAGCTACGGAGGGTTGGTTTTTCATGACGTCATTAGTGTTAGACATGCAAAAAAAGCAGCTGAACAGGGCGTTGATGGATTAATTTTAGTTTGTGCAGGAGCGGGCGGACATGCTGGAGCTTTATCACCATTTGCTCTAGTAAGAGAAGTTAAAGAATGGTTTGACGGTACTATTATTCTTTCTGGATCAATTGGCGATGGCTACTCTGTAGCATCCTCCTTAGCTTTAGGAGCTGATCTTGCTTATATGGGAACAAGATTCATTGCTACTGAAGAAGCTAATGCTGATATTGGCTATAAAAAAATGTTAGAAGAAAGCGCAGCTGATGATATTGTATATTCTTCTTTATTTACCGGCGTGCATGGTAATTATTTAAAACCTTCTATAGATAAAGCAGGACTAGATTCAAATAATCTTCCGGAAGCTGACAAAACCAGCATGAACTTTGGTTCAGGTGGAAATACTGATGCAAAGGCGTGGAAAGATATTTGGGGATCTGGTCAAGGCATTGGTGGAATAGTTGACTCGCCACCTGTTCAAGAGCTTGTGGATAGAATTCAATCAGAATATGAAGAAGCTACGCAAGAATTTATAAGGAAGTCTTCATAAGGAATGTTAAAAATTTAGATGAAGTTTCTTAAAAATTTTCTTTATCTATACTCAATATTCTTTTTAGTTTCTTGCGGCGGAGGAGGAAGTAGTGCCTCAGCTCCTAATCCAGTAACTCCAAATCAATATCCATTACATCCGCTAGTTTGGGATGTTGCCACTCCTGAAAGTGTTGGCATGTCATCTACTAAGCTAGATCAAGCTTTTGATTATGCATTTCAAGATGGTGCTTATTCACAAGCGGCGATTGTAATTAAAGATGGAAAACTGGTGTATGAGAGATACAGAGGCATTTTAGCTGGTGAAAAAAATACGCTAAGAAATATAACAGGCATAAGTGAATCTCGCTTAGAAGATTTATATGGCAATAAGACCATTAATAGTTATGTTACATCTTGGTCATCTTCAAAATCATTTGTGAGTTTTTTAATTGGGATTGCTCAAGAAAATCAACTTATTGGATCTATTAATGATTCGGCATCAACTTTTATACAAGAGTGGGCAAATGATGAAAGATCATCTATTACTATAAAAAATTTATTAGACATGCGCTCAGGGCTTGATCCAATATGTTTTGATAATGCTTTAGGCAAATTAGATACATGTAAAAATACTTCTGATTCTTCCTCTGGCGGAGATTTAGTTTTTTCAGACGATCAATTAACGAAGTGTATCAATAGAGACTTTGCAGAAAGTGGAGTCATTCAGCCCTGGTATTCAGATACTGAGATTTATAATCGCGGTGACTTTAAATATTCAAATTGCGATACTCAGGTTTTAGGAGAAATTCTCTTTAGAGCAACTGGACAGGACCTTCAGACATATGCGGATTACCAGCTATTTTCAAAAATAGGAATAGATGCTATTTGGTGGAAAGATTTCGTTGATGTTGGTCAATCTAATGGTAATTATCTGGCATATTGTTGTCTTGATTCTACAGCAAGAGATTATGCCAAATTTGGCCATATGTTATTGCTCGGCGGTATTTGGGAGGGTGATAGTGTTAGCTATAGCTCTTATGTGGATTCTATTGCAAGCCTTGACTACTATGGACTTCAATTTTGGAATTTGTGCTCAAGTCCTTTAGATGAGAATAATAATTGTCCCAATGGGGATTGGATTACTTCAACTATTGGGTATGATGGCCAATACATAATGATTGATTTTAATAGAAATATTGTTGTAGTTAGATCAAGTCTGTACGAGCCGGTCTTAAATATTTCTAATGAAAGGAAAATGAAATTAGTTTCAAATGATCTTACTCTTTCAAATTGGGTGTCAACAACACCAAGAGGAGTAGGCGCATATGTCACAACTTCTTTTTCACCTAATCAATTTTTTTACATGATAACTGAGGCTATAGAATAATTATGAGCAATTTAATATTAACAATAATCGTAATTGCAGCTTTAAGCGCTGTAGTAATTTTACTAAATATGTCCAAAAAGGATAAAGCTGGCTCTAAAGGAATTACTAATGAATATACTTCAAAAGAAGGCATTACTAGAACAGCAAAAAAGAAAGAGAAGACCATAT
>JGI24539J26755_10000749_pt1 | contig 15316 bp, 12 predicted proteins | sample NorSeaMetagenome_2_FD_26755 | JGI IMG/M metagenome (IMG submission 26755) | reverse complement strand
GACTTGCTTCAGCTGAATAACAAAGAGCTAATAGATTTAAGACGAAATAAAATGGGAATGGTTTTTCAAAGCTTTGCTTTATTACCGCATAAAACAGTATTGGAAAACATTGCTTTTCCACTTCAAATTAAAGGGATTAAAACTGAAGATAGTATTAGCAAAGCAATGGAAATGGTAAAATTAGTTGGTCTTGACGGAAGAGAAAACTATTTTCCAAGAGAACTCTCTGGAGGTCAACAACAAAGAGTAGGTATTGCTAGATCCTTAGCTGTAGAACCAGACATATGGTTTTTAGATGAGCCTTTTTCCGCACTGGATCCACTAATACGAAAAGAAATGCAAGATGAGTTTTTAAGACTTCAAGAAAAATTGCAAAAAACAATAATGTTTATTACGCATGATTTTGATGAAGCGTTAAAACTAGCTGATCGAATTGCGATAATGAAAGANGGTATTATTGAACAATTAGATACNCCAGCNAATATTGTTTTAAATCCTGCAACAGAATATGTAAGAAAATTTACTGAAGAAGTNCCTAGAGAAAAAGTTTTNNTAATNGAGGATGTNATGGAAGCATCTGTTAAAGATAATTTAAGTGATTTGAAAGTCTCAAAAGATGAAATTATTGAAAATGTAGCAGAAAAAATTCTAACTCAAGAAAAAACAGTAGCTGTAGTAGATGAAAATAATCAAATTGTAGGTTCTATAAATCCATCAAAAATTATTAATACAGTTTTTGGAGGACGTAAAAATAACAGTTAAAATATGGAATTGATAAAAAAATACCCCAAATTATTTCAGTGGTTATTTTTATTAATTGTATTTTTTGCTCTATGTTTTGCAATTGATGTTCCAGAAACATACAATTTTATAAGAGGACAGGCAGAATTTATTAAAGATCCCAACCAAAGTTCATACGTCTTATTTGGTAAAGAGGTAAGATATTATGCTTTTGATGTCTTTTGGAGATTGCCTCCACTTCTTGGGTGGCTTCCTATTTGGATAAATGANTCTTTATTTTTCTTAATGAATGAGTGGATGCCAATGGAGTTTTGGAACGAAGATACTCAGGAATTTAAAACTCGTCCCTTAGTGTTACAAATTACAAGAAATGTTACCTCTTTTATGACTTTTCTCATTNACTTAATAAGAGAAATTTTATTGGGTGGACTTAATACTATTGTTGCATTTTCGAGTTGGGATTGGATNGATGNAAATCCGTGGGCAGAATTACCAGGATTGCCATGGACAATCGTAGCAGCAGGGGCAACAATATTAGCATATAAACTTAGTGGTAAAGGGCTTGCATTATTTGCTGCTTTAGTGATGGTTTATATTTCCATTTTTGGTCAATGGAAACCTTCAATGCAAACACTCTCTTTTATATTAGTAGCTGCACCATTATCATTTATTTTTGGTTTAGGTTTGGGTGTGGCAGCATTTAAAAGTAAACGAGTTGAGAAAGCTTTATATCCAATACTTTTAGTAATGCAGACTATGCCTCAATATGCAGTTTTAGTTCCAGCAATTGTTCTTTTTGGAGTAGGTGATCATGCGGCTGTAATCATAACTATGGTTGTTGCAGTTCCTCCAATGATACTATTAACCTTATTGGGTCTAAGAGGAATATCTCCTGAGGTTATTGAAGCAGGTAAAATGAGCGGATGTAGTAATTGGCAATTGATGTCTAAAGTATTAATTCCAACAGCTAGAAGAGATATTTTAATTGGAGTTAACCAGGTTATCATGGTTTGTTTTTCAATGGCAGTTATATCAGCTTTCATAGGCGCAAAAGGTTTAGGATTTAATTTATTGTTAGCACTAAATCAGCTTAACATTGGATTAGCATTAGAAGCAGGACTATGTATTAGTTTGATTGCAATACTTTTGGATAAAATGTCTTTAGCTTGGGCAAATAAACAAATTGATTATTTTGGCAACTTAACTTTCTTTCAACGTCATAAAAATACATTCTTTTTTGGCGTAGCAGTAATATTGGGAATATTATTTGCATACTTTGGATCTTTTTATTTTAAAGAGGGGTATAATTATCTTTTTGAAGTCCCACACAACAAAGGAATATCAACAGCTGATTTTTGGAATAAAGGTGTTGATTGGATTTTTGATACTTTCTTTGTATACATAAAAGCATTTAACACTTGGTTGATTGTAGATGTGCTTCAGCCAATGCGTGCTTTGTATTTAAGAATGCCTGCCGTAGCAACACTGGTTTTAGTAGTAGGAGCAGGATATATAATTGGTGGTATTCGATCTGCTTTAGTTGTTTGTGGATTAACATTATTTATAGCATTAAGCCCATGGTGGGATAGAGCTTTAGTTACAACTTACATGGCAACTTTTGGAGTTATTATATCTTGTATAATCGGATTTACAGTTGGTACTTTGTGTTTTCAGAATAAAAGTTCAGCAAGTTTTATGTTGGGAGTTTGTGATATTTTTCAAACTTTTCCATCATTTGTATATTTAATACCTGTAATGATGCTTTTTGGAATAACAGACACATCAGTATTAATTGCAGTAATAGTTTATGCAACTATACCTGCAACAAGATATACTATTGAGGGTTTAAGAAGTGTTCCAACTGCATTACATGATGCTGCAACAATGTCGGGCGTAACTAAATTTCAAAGATTATTTAAAATAGAATTTCCTCTTGCTTTTCCACATATGATGCTTGGATTAAATCAAACGATAGTATTCGCTTTATTTATGGTGATTATTGGCGCATTTATTGGAACAGAGGATCTGGGACAATATATTTTAAAAGCCTTATCTGATAAAAATGGTGCAGGTATAGGATTAACATTAGGAATCTGTGTTGCATTTATAGGATTAATTTTTGATAATCTAATTAGAACCTGGGTAGACCAAAGAAAGAAACACCTTGGAATAAGTTAAGGTTATAATTTAAAAACAAATTTATTTATTTAAAAAAGTTTTCAAAGAATCGTCCATTGCAGTTTCCCATGGAGTGTGATGCACCGGGGCAACCGAACCTGTAACAGGTGAAGAAAAAGATTTATTTCTATAAGTCATAATATCTTCTACTTTATGATGCTCCCATTCTTTAAAATGTTTTCTAATTAATTCAAAATCTATTTTAGGATAGTCAGATAAGCTGTGAAGTTCTTTTGTATATTCAGTTTGAAAATCAATCATTTGATCTGGATTTTCTAACTTTTCTTCCATCTCTACCCACTTATTTATATCTTTTTCGATTTCAGAATTATCTGGAATTTTAATTTTATTCATAATCACATCTCTTGCAAACCAAGCTTGACAATCAAACATATTAAATGTGTGAAATTGGTCTTGCATACCAAGATATAAAAGTTTGGGATTATTTTGCCAAACCACACCTTTGTATAGCATTGGTGGATATAATCTATTTGTTGTTTGAAGCTTTAATTCTTCTGACAAAAATGGAAAATGATGAAGATAACCAGTACATAAAATTATTGCATCAGCTTCTTGTTCATGACCATCTTTAAAAATTGCTTTTCCACCTTCAAGTTTGTCAAGATGAAAAACTTCTTTCATTCCTTTTGGCCATTTAAATCCCATCGGATTATGCCTGTAGCCTATGGTTACACTTTTAGCTCCATACTTATGACATTGAAGAGCAACATCTTCAGCAGAATAACTGCTACCTAAAACTACAACATTCTTATTTCTAAATTCTTCTGCATCTCTAAAATCATGTGAGTGCATAATTCTTCCAGGAAAAGATTTCATTCCTTGATATTCAGGAATAAAAGGAACAGAGAAGTGACCAGTTGAAACTACCACATAGTCAAATATATCTTTTGATATTTGGTTATTTTTTTTATCACGGTAAGTAACTTCAAATTTTTCACCGTCAAATAAGGTATTGGTTACAGTGTGATTAAATTTTACTTTATCTTTTAGATTACCTTTTTTGACTCTACCTAATATGTAGTCATACAAAACTTCTCTTGGAGGAAAAGAGGGAATTGGTTTACCAAAATGTTCATCAAAAGAATAATCGGCAAATTCTAAACATTCCTTTGGTCCATTTGACCAAAGATATCTATACATACTATTTGGAACTGGATCTCCATATTGATCAGAGCCTGTTCTCCAACTATAATTCCAAAGACCACCCCAATCATCTTGCTTATCAAAACAGACTATTTCAGGGATTTTTTCACCTTTTTTTTCAGCTTGTTCAAATGCTCTAAGCATTGATAAACCACAAGGTCCAGCACCAATTATAGCAACTTTTGTCATATATATGATCTCCAATTTAATAATTTTATAAATATACTTTACTAACAATTTTCTGAAAATTACAATGAAAAAAATCTAACCAAAGTGAGAATTTTTTGAAAAAATTAATATTATCTATAGATCAAGGAACCACTTCATCAAGATCTATTTTATTTGATCTTAAAGGAAATAAAATTTTTTCATCTCAATATGAATTCAGACAAATATTTCCAAATTTAGGATGGGTTGAGCATAACCCTGAAGATATTTGGAGAGTGACTTTAAGAACGATTAAGGAGGCTATAAAAAAAAGTAAAAGACTAAAAGCAAAAATTATTTCAATAGGAATTACAAATCAAAGAGAGACAACCATACTTTGGAATAAAAAAACTGGTAAACCAATTTATAATGCAATTGTTTGGCAAGATAGAAGAACTAATAAAATATGTGAAAATTTAAAAAAAAGAAAGCTTGAGAGTTTATTTAGAAAAAAAACTGGACTATTCATTGACCCATATTTTTCAGCCACAAAAGTAAAATGGATACTAGACAACGTTTCCTCAGCAAAAAAACTTATACAAAATAAACAATTGTTATTTGGAACAATTGATACTTTCTTAATTTGGAGACTAACAAATAAAATAANTCATTTAACAGATGCTACAAATGCAAGTAGAACATTAATGTATAATATAAATTCTAATAAATGGGATGAAGATATTTTAAATAAGTTAAAAATTCCAAAATCTATTTTACCCAAAGTAAAAAATTCTGCTGATGACTTTGGAATAACATCTAAAAAAATTATAGGTGAAGAAATTCCTATTCATGCGGTATTAGGTGATCAACAAGCAGCTGCAGTAGGACAAACTTGTTTTGAAAAAGGGTCTGTTAAAAGTACATATGGCACAGGAGCCTTTGCAATAATGAATACTGGAAATAAAAAAATTTTATCTAAAAATAAATTGTTAACTACAATTTGTTACAGATTAAAAAATAAAAACACATATGCACTAGAAGGCTCTATTTTTATTGCAGGTGCAGGTGTTCAATGGTTAAGAGACAAAATTAGATTGATAGATAATGCTTATGAAACAGAAAAAATAGCAAAATCAAAAAAAAGTAATGATGGAATTTATGTTGTTCCTGCTTTTACTGGTTTGGGCGCACCTTACTGGAATTCTGAATCAAGAGGTTTGATAACCGGTTTAACTAGAAATTCAGATTGGAAAAATTTAGTTAGAGCCGTAATAGAGTCAGTTGCTTATCAAAGTTATGATTTGTTTGAGGCAATGAGAAAAGATGGATCTAAACCTAAACTTATTAAAGTTGATGGAGGCATGGTTGCCAATAATTGGTTTGCACAGTTCTTATCAGATATTTTAAATACCAAAGTACTAAGACCGGTTATTCAAGAAACAACTGCATTAGGAGTTGCTTTTTTTGCCGGATATCAAGCAGGTGAATTTAAGTCACTTGAAGAAATAAAATATAAATGGAAAAACGAAGCCATTTTTACCCCTAAAATAAACAAAAAATTAAGAAATAACTTATTGCAAGGGTGGCAACAAGCAATTAGAAAAACTTTAGCTTAATTTTAGCTTATGAAAAAAATATTAATAATAGGTGCTGGCGCAATGGGATCTGCTTTTGCTGTTCCTTGTGTTGAGAACAAAAACGATGTCACAATTGTTGGAACTCATTTAGAGGATAATTTGATAAAAGATATCATTTCAAATGATCATCTTCATCCTGGATTAAAAACAAAGCTTCCTAAAGAAATAAAATTTGTCCAATTCAACGAATTACAGCCTCTTTTAGAAAAGGATTTAGATTTAATTGTTGCAGGAATAAGCTCAATAGGAATTGAATGGTTTGCTCAACAAATCTCAAAAAATTATAAAAAAAAATTACCAATTGTTTTATTAACAAAAGGTTTATCGATAGTAGATAATGAACTTACAACTCTATCAGATAAAATTAAAAATCTACTAGAAAAGGATGGTCATTCACAAGTTAATATCTCTGCAATTAAAGGCCCTTGTTTAGCTGCTGGTTTAGCAAATAAAATGAGAACGGGAACAGTCATTGCCAATCGAGATATAAAAGAGTGTCAGTTATTGAAAAATATGATTTCAACAAATTATTATTCTACAGAAATATCAGAAGATATTACTGGAGTAGAATTATCAGGAGCAATTAAAAATATATATTCAATGTTAATAGGTGCGTCTGAAGGATTAAGTAATTCTAAAGCAACTAAAGAAATTCAATCTAAATATTTTTTAAATACTGCAGCCTCATTAATTCATAGATCAATTTCAGAAATGGTTGAATTTGTTTCTCACTATGGAGGTAAACCAGAAACAGTATATGGTTTGGCAGGTCTTGGTGATTTATATGTTAGTGCCATTGGTGGAAGAAATAGTTTAATGGGAAAATATTTGGGTGAAGGACACTTATATAATGATGCTAAAGAAAAGTTTATGAAAGATGTTACTGTAGAAGGTGCTCAACTTGCTTTGGAAATTGGACCAAAAATTCTTGAAGATCTAAATAGCAAAAATTTTCCACTAATGTTTAATATGTTAAATACAATTTGTGAAAATAAAAAACTAGAAATTAATTGGTAAATGAAATCAAATTGGAATTACCCAACAACTATGTGGGTTGGAAAAGATAGAATTAAAGATTTAAGCAATGCTTGCAAAACTCTTAATATTAATAAACCATTGTTGGTAACCGATAACGGTCTTGCTAAATCACAAATTGTAATTGATGTTTTAAACAATTTAAAAGAAAATGGTATTTTAGTTGAATTATATTCTAATGTAGTAGGTAATCCAACTGGAACAAACGTTACTGAGGGCGCTGATTATTATAATAAAAATAGTTGCGATGGAGTAATAGCTTTTGGAGGTGGTAGTGGCCTAGATGTTGGTAAAGCAATTGCATTTATGTCAGGCCAAACACTACCTATATGGGATTTTGAGGACGTAGGGGATAATTGGACTAAAGCAGACTCTCAAAAAATAGCACCAATTATAGCTGTACCAACAACTGCAGGAACTGGATCAGAAACTGGACGTGCTTCTGTAATTTTAAATGAAGAAACGGGTGTTAAAAATATAATTTTTCATCCTAAATTTTTACCTTCAATAGTCATATTAGACCCAGTTTTAACTGTTGGACTTCCACCAAAAATTACAGCTGCAACAGGTATGGACGCTCTTGCACATAATCTAGAAGCCTATTGTGCTCCAGGATATCATCCAATGGCTGACGGAATTGCTTTAGAAGGTATGAGAATAATTAATGATTGGCTATTAGAAGCTGTCAATAATGGATCAAATATAGAAGCAAGACAGAATATGTTAACAGCAGCTAGTATGGGTTCAACTGCATTTCAAAAAGGATTAGGTGCAATTCACTCATTAAGTCATCCTGTAAATGCTTTAAATAATATTCATCATGGTTTATCCAATGCAATATTTATGCCTTACGTATTAACTTTTAACAAAGATGTAATTGAAAAAAAAATAATTAAAATTTGTGATTACTTAGAACTTAACGACTGCTCTTTTGATGGTTTTATTAATTGGATTTTAGATTTAAGAAAAAAACTAGATATGCCCCATAAATTATCAGAGGTAATAGATGAAAAAGATTTTGATCTTGATAGGTTATCAAAAATGGCTTTAGCAGATCCTTCAACTGGAGGAAACCCAAAGAAATTAACTGAAGCAGATATGAAGATAATGTACCAACATAGCATGTCAGGAGAACTATTTAAATGAATAATTTAAATATTCTAATTGTTGAAGGAAATATTAGAGAAGATAGTGAATTTTTTATTAAAGCAGCTGGAGCTTCTGCTGCAGATAATTTAAAAAATTTAATTTTAAAATTAGAGCCATCGACCAATACAGAAATTATAAATCCTGGACATGACGATGAAACAAAAAATGCACTTGAAAATATGAGCAAATATAATGGTATTGTGTTTACTGGTGGTGCAATGAGAATAAATGATATGACCGATGTAATTAAAAAACACATTAATTTTGCATCTAATTGTTTCGAACAAAAAAATAAAATTTTAGCAATATGTTGGGGGCTACAAGTATGCTCAACAGCTGCAGGAGGTAAAGTAAATCCAGGTAAAAATGGTGCACACATAGGAATTGCATCTGATGTAATAATTAATAATGAAGGTATGAAACATTTTATCTACAAAGATAAAAAAAATATTTTTACTTCACCAGCCTTTAATTTTGATGAAGTAAGTGAGATACCAAAAGATGCTATTCTTTTATCGAGTGACAAAGTTAATAATGTGATGGGTGTAAGTTTTTCTGCAGGAAACTCAGAAATAATTGGATTGCAGTACCATCCTGATTATGAATATTTTCAGATGCTAAACCTGATGGCTGGTCGAAAAGAACGACTATTTAAAAATAAAAATTTTTCTAGTGAAGAAGAGTATCAAAATCACGTCTCATACATACAGTCTGAAAATGAATTATTGAACTTTAACGATAGAACTTGTGAAGTTAAAAATTGGCTTAATTACTTAAAGAACTAACTTAAAATAAACCTTCAATCTCACCATCTTTATTAAGTTTTATAGAGTCTGCTGCTGGTACTCTAGGTAATCCAGGCATTGTCATAATAGCTCCACAAACTACTACAATAAATTCAGCTCCAGATGAAAGTCTAATTTCTCTAATTGGCAAAGAGTGTCCACTAGGCGCCCCTTTGAGACTTGGATCGGTTGAAAAACTGTATTGAGTTTTTGCAACACAAATAGGCAATTCACCAAATCCCGCTTCTTCAAAACTCTTTAGTTGATCTCTAATTTTTGTATCAGCTATAACCTCATCTGCTCTATATATCTCTTTAGCGATAGTCTCGATTTTTTTAAATAATGGGGTTTTACTCTCATATAAGAATTTAAAATTAGCCTCATTTTTTTCACATAAATCTGAAACATGAGCAGCTAATTCTTTTGTACCTTCACCACCATTTGCCCAATGAGTACATAGACTTGCCTTAACTCCCATGCCATCACAAAATTCGATTAAAGCTTTAACTTCACTATCTGTATCTTTATAAAATGATTAACTGCAACTGCAACAGGTAAACCAAATTTTTGAACATTTTGGATATGTCTTTCAAGGTTTACAAGTCCTTTTTTAAGAGCATCTACATTTTCATTTTTCAAATCATCTTTTGCAACCCCACCATGCATCTTCAATGCTCTGATAGTTGCAACTATCACAACACAACTTGGTTTTAAATTTGATTTTCTACATTTTATATCAAGAAATTTTTCAGCTCCTAGGTCTGCTCCAAAACCTGCTTCTGTTACAACATAGTCTGCAAGTTTTAATCCTGTCTTTGTTGCAATTACAGAGTTACATCCATGTGCAATATTTGCAAAAGGACCACCATGAATAATTGCAGGATTGTTTTCCAAAGTTTGAGTTACGTTTGGTCTAATAGCATCTTTTAATAACACAGTCATTGGACCTTGAGCTTTTAAATCTTTTGCAAATACAGGTTTTTTATCTCTTGTGTATGCAATTGTTATATTTCCAATTCTCTTTTCTAAATCTTCTAAATCATTTGATAAGCAAAAGATTGCCATGATTTCAGATGCAACAGTGATATCAAAACCATCTTCTCTTGGAAAACCATTTGCAACACCACCTAAGTTAATATTGATAGATCTTAAAGAACGATCATTCATATCCATTACTCTTTTCCAAACAATTCTTCTAACATCGATATCCAGTTTGTTACCCCAATAGATATGGTTATCAATTAATGCTGATAGGAGATTGTGCGCTGAAGTAATTGCATGGAAATCTCCTGTAAAATGTAAATTAATTTGTTCCATTGGAACTACTTGAGCATAGCCACCACCAGCAGCACCACCCTTCATACCAAAAGATGGTCCAAGACTTGGCTCTCTTAAACAAACTATAGATTTTTTTCCAATTTTATTTAATCCATCATTTAAACCAACTGAAGTAGTAGTTTTACCTTCACCCGCAGGAGTAGGAGTGATTGCAGTAACTAAAATTAATTTGCCATCAGGTTTATCTTTTAAAGTATCAAGATATTCCAAGTTTATTTTTGCAATGTGTCTTCCCATAGGACTGAAAGCAGAACTTTCATCTGGTACATTTATTTTAGCTAAAATGTCATTTATAGGTTGCATTTTAGCTTCTCTAGCTATTTGAATATCTGACTTAACATCGCTCATTTAAAATCCTAAAGTTATAAATTTTTTAATGATGACTTCTTATCCTTTTTTACGATCTTTGGAAACTTCTAAAAAATATATATAAAAAAAATAAGAACTATTTATATTCATTGAGATAAAAATATCTGATGCAAAAATATTCTATATTTAATCTGGTTAAAAATGCTTTTTCAGGTCATCAAAACTGGGATTTAGCTTGGAAGGATCCAACTCCTAAAAAAGAATATGACGTTGTAATTATTGGTGGTGGAGGCCATGGTTTAGCTACTGCTTATTATTTAGCAAAAGAACATAATATTACAAATGTTGCCATCATTGAAAAAGGTTGGATAGGTGGTGGTAATGTTGGTCGAAATACTACCATTATAAGATCAAATTACATGCATGATGACAATGCACTCTTTAGTGAGTTTGGAATGGATTTATGGAGAAAGATGAGTCAGGATTTAAATTACAATGTAATGTTTTCTCCTAGAGGAATTATAAATCTTGCACACTCAGATGCTCAAATGAATGTTTATGCGAGACGAGGAAATTCAATGAGATTGAATGGAATTGATGCTGTTCTTCTTAACAGAGAGCAAGTTAAAGAAATTATACCAATGGCCGATTTTTCTGAAAATGTAAGATTTCCAATTTTTGGTGGATTAATGCAACCAAGTGCAGGAACTGCAAGACATGATGCGGTAGCTTGGGGTTATGCAAGACAAGCTGACTCAATGGGTGTTGATATAATTCAAAATTGTGAAGTCACAGGTTTCGATGTTAGTGGTGGAAAGATAAATGGCGTTAGAACATCAAGAGGTGACATTAAAGTTAAAAAAATTGGATTATGTGTTGCAGGGAGCACAAATGTGTTAGCAGAAAAATTAAACATGACTTTACCAATTGAAACTCATCTTCTTCAAGCATGTGTTTCAGAACCAGTAAAACCAATTTTAGATAGAGTAGTTACTTTTGGAGCTGGACACTTTTATATAAGTCAATCTGACAAAGGTGAAATGGTAATGGGTGGAGATTTAGATGGTTATAATAGTTACGCTCAAAGAGGAAATCTTCCAACTCTTCAACATGTATTAACTGAAGGAATAGCTATGATGCCATTTCTAAGTAAGTTAAAAATGCTTAGAACTTGGGGTGGAATAATGGATATGTCTATGGATGGTTCACCGATAATTGATAAAACGCATATAGAAGGTTTATATTTGAATTGTGGTTGGTGCTATGGTGGATTTAAAGCAACACCAGCATCTGGTTGGACATTTGCTCATACAATTGCACAGGATAGAGTTCATAAATTAAATGCTGGTTACAGTTTAAATAGGTTTAGCACAGGTCACTTACTTGATGAAAAAGGACTTGGAACAAAAACTTGGATTTCATAAATGCTTCATATCAAATGTCCTCACTGTGGAATGAGATCACAAAATGAATTTTCATATGGTGGTGATGCAACTATTAAAAGACCAGAACTTAATAAGGAAATATCTGATCAAGACTGGGATAATTTTGTCTATAACAGAAAAAGTCTAAGAGGCAAACATTGGGAGTTATGGCAACATTTATCAGGTTGTAGGCAATGGATAAAAGTTGAAAGAGACACAGCTACTCATGAAATTTTTAATACTCTTAAAGCTAATGAGGAAATTTCATAATGTCACAAAGTTATAGATTAGATAATATTGGCTTAATTAATAGAGATAAGAAAATTTCATTTAAATTTAATGGTGTTACTTATTATGGATACGAAGGTGACACTCTTGCTTCAGCTTTAATAGCTAATGGAGTTCATTTGGTTGGCAGAAGCTTTAAATATCATAGACCTAGAGGTTTTTTTGGTGCTGGCGTTGATGAACCTTATGCAATTGTTCAATTATATAGAAATGGTGAAACTGAACCTAATATTAAAGCTACAGAGCAAGAGCTTTTTGAAGGTTTGGAAGCAACAAGTGTAAATTGTTGGCCTAGTGTAAATTTTGATATTGGAGCAATAAATAATTTTTTAAAAATATTTCTTCCTGCAGGATTTTATTACAAAACTTTTATGTGGCCAAAAAGTTTTTGGTACAAAGTTTATGAACCTTTTATTAGAAAAGCAGCAGGTCTAGGTGTTGCATCTACTAAACATGACAAGGAAAGATATGAACATAAATATGAATATTGTGATTTATTAATTGCAGGTTCAGGACCGTCAGGTTTGGCGAGTGCATATGCTGCAGCAAAAAATGGAGCACGAGTTATTTTAGCAGAAGACAAATCCAGATTTGGAGGAACACTTCTTACAAGTGAAGTAAATATTGGAAACCAATCTGGTAAAGAATGGGCCGAAGGAATTATTGCTGAACTTAAAGAAATGCCAAATGTAACAGTTAAAAATAGGTCACAGGTTTTTGGTTATTATGACCATAACATGTTAGTGATGTCTGAAAGAATAAGTGATCATCTACCACAAACAAAAAAATTTCATCCAAAACAAAGACTTTGGTATATTAGAGCTAAAGAAGTTTTAATTTCTTCAGGGTCAATTGAAAGACCAATAGTCTTTGGNAATAATGATACACCAGGGGTAATGCTTTCATCGGCGGCAAAAGAATATCTTAAAGTTTATGGCGTATTAGTTGGAAGAAACCCTTTAATTTTTACTAATAATGATAGTGGCTATGAAACTGCAATAGAATTTAAAAAAAATGGTATTGATTCAGTTATTTTAGATACCAGAAAAGATCCTCAATCTGAAATAGTTGATGAAGCAAAAAACTTAGGCATAAACATTAAATTTTCTTATGTAGTGGTTGCTGCTCAAGGTTATAAAAAAGTAAAATCAGCTGATATTGCAAAGATTTCAGACGATAAAGAAAAACTTGGNGCTGTAGAAAATATTAAGTGTGATTGCATATGTGTTTCTGGTTTTTGGACACCTACTATTCATTTAGCTTCACAATCAGGAAACAAAACAAAATTTAATGAAGATATNGATGCATTTGTACCAGGAACATCAAAGCAAAACGAAACTACATTAGGTGCTGCAAATGGAACCTATACTTTAGATGAAACAATAAAAAATTCTTTTGAAACTGGTTACGAATTATCAAAAAAAATTACAAATAATGATAACAAAATTTCTTTTCCTAACGTTGTTGAAAAAAAATCAACAACTCATGATAAATTTTGGTGTGTACCACTACCTGAAGGAAAAAATTATAAAAGATTTTTAGATTTTCAAAATGATGTTGCNGTTTCTGATGTAGAGATAGCACTTAAAGAAGGTTATCGATCAATTGAGCANGTTAAAAGATATACAACACTTGGAATGGCAACAGACCAAGGTAAAACAAGTAATTTAAATGGACTACAACTAGTATCTAATATTGAAAATAAAGTAGTACCAAATGTTGGTCACACCACTTTTAGACCTCCATACACACCAGTTTCTATAGGAGCAATTGTTGGAAGAGAAGTTGGAAAACATTCAAAACCTACACGAAAATCACCAATGCATTCTTGGCATGAAAAAAATAATGCAGTTTTTGTTGATGCAGGTGTGTGGTTAAGACCAAGATATTACAAACAGGGTGATGAAAATTTATTTGAAGGATCAAAAAGAGAAGCAAAAAATGTTAGAACAAATGTTGGAGTTTGTGATGTAACTACATTAGGTAAAATAGATATTAAAGGACCAGATGCAGCAGAGTTACTAAATAGGGTATACACAAATGCATGGTTAAAATTACCTGTTGGAAAAGCAAGATACGGTGTGATGTTAAGAGAAGATGGAATAGTTATGGACGATGGGACAACTACAAGAATTTCAGAAAACCATTACCATATGACAACCACTACCGCACAAGCTGCGAACGTTCTTTCTCATTTGGAATATTATTTACAACTAGTATGGCCAGAATTAAATGTAAATGTAGTTTCAACTACAGAACAGTGGGCAGGAGCTGCGATAGCTGGACCAAAGTCTAGAGATTTATTACAAAAACTATTTCCAAATTCAGATGTCTCAAATGAAGGTTTGCCTTTTATGGGTTACATGGAAGGAATTTGTTTGGAGTTAAAGCTAGAATTTTTAGAATTTCATTTTCTGGTGAGCTTGCATATGAGGTAAATGTTGAGTCAGATAATGGAAATTTTATGTGGGAAAAGATTATGGAAGTTGGTCAAGAATTTAAAATCCAACCATATGGAACAGAGGCTTTATCAACTTTGAGAATTGAAATGGGGCACGTTGCAGGATCTGAGCTTGATGGAAGAACAATACCTTATGACAATTCACTTGAAGGAATGTTAAGCAAAAAGAAAGATTTTATAGGAAAACGATCTTTAAATAGAGAAGCATTTACAGCTGATGATAGACAAAAAGTTGTTGGCGTTGTTCCTTTAGATAAAAAAACAAGTATCCCAGAGGGATCACATTTAGTTAAAGACTCTAATGCACCATTACCAAATCCAAAATTAGGCTATATTTCAGCTTCTTGTTGGAGTGTTGAACATGATAATCCTTTTTCTTTAGCAATATTAAAAGATGGAAAAAATATGATTGGAGAAAAGTTATTTGTAATGTCTCCGCTTAAAAATAAAGTAATTCCAGTTGAGATAGTTTCTTCACACTATGTTGATCCAAAAGGTGAAAGGGTTAGATCGTGAGTTTAATATCAGCCTTAGCAAATGTTCATTCAACAGGTCAGTTTGGTGATTATGAAGGTAAAAATGAAAATGATCTTTTAAAAATTTCTGAGATAAAGAATTTATTAATAGTTCAAATAGTTCAGTATAAAAATTCTACAGTTT